>FWPU01007865.1_pt1 | contig 19013 bp, 19 predicted proteins | sample 2228361 | NCBI WGS metagenome assembly FWPU01 (sample SAMEA103939777, study PRJEB20133) | metagenome
TATCAACTTGATAAATATCCAACACATATCAAGTTGATAGAAATTGGAGTTATATCAACTCGATAAATATCCAACATATATCAACTTGATAGATATCCAAGACATATCAAGTTGATAGAAATTGGAGTCATATCAACTTGATAAATATCCAAGACATATCAAGTTGATAGAAATTGGAGTCATATCAACTTGATAAATATCCAAGACATATCAAGTTGATAGAAATTGGAGTCATATCAGTGTGATAAATATACAAGACATATCAAGTTGATAGAAATTGGAGTTATATCAACTCGATAAATATCCAACATATATCAACTTGATAGATATCCAAGACATATCAACTTGATAGAAATTGGAGTCATATCAACTTGATAAATATCCAAGACATATCAAGTTGATAGAAATTGGAGTCATATCAGTGTGATAAATATCAGACACATATCAACTTGATAAATATCCAAGACATATCAAGTTGATATATCTTGGAGTCATATCAGTGTGATAAATATCCAACATATATCAACTTGATAGATATCCAAGACATATCAACTTGATATGTCTTGGAGTCATATCAGTGTGATAAATATCCAAGACATATCAAGTTGATAGAAATTGGAGTTATATCAACTCGATAAATATCCAACATATATCAACTTGATAGATATTAAGATTATTAATGTTTTGATTCATCAAAACTCTTTCTGTTATCATAGTAGATATCTTCCAAAAATGTTCCGCTTCTTTCCTCGATTTTTCTCTTATCTCTCGATTCTTCCTTCCGATCTCCGAGAGGAACTTCTCCTTCTTTTGCCTCCGAAAGATATCGTTTCAACAGTTTCCGACATCGAAGAATTCAAAAGAGGATGTTCCCAAGAGGCCTTTTGGGAGAGAGTCTGGAAAAGATGGGTTTCTTCTCGACTCCCGGATTCTCGAGATCGATCAATTCGGGATATGATATATCGGAGAGTCGAAGAGGCGAAAGGATTGACACCTGAGGACCTCCTAATACAAGGATCGGAGGAGGGGATCTTATTTTATGTGATAGAGGCGATCGAACGGGGAGCAAAAGTTTGTTTGAGGAAGAACCTGGCACTTCGTTTCGCTGCAGCTAACGGTTACTTGGAGATCGTACGATATTTAGTCGAAAAGGGAGCGAATGTATCGGCAAATGAGGATGTAGCTATTCGTTTGGCTGCAAGAAATGGTTCTTTCGAGATGGTTCGATATTTAGTCGAAAAGGGGGCGAATGTATCTGCGAAAGAAGATCAGGCTTTAATATGGGCCTCTTATAATAGTTCTTTCGAAACATTGGTATATTTAGTCGAAAAGGGGGCGAATATTTCTGCTCAAGATGGGAAGGCTCTTATTATAGCTGCAGCTAATGGTTCTCTCGACGTCGTTAGATATTTAGTCGAAAAAGGGGCGAATATCTCTGCTCAAGAGGAGAAGGCACTTATTATGGCTGCAGCTAACGGTTCTCTCGACGTCGTTCGATATTTAGTCGAAAAAGGGGCGAATATCTCTGCAAAAGAGGATGAGGCTCTTTGTTGGGCTGCAGATAGAGGTCATCTTGACGTCGTTCGGTATTTAGTCGAATCTGGAGCGAATATTTTTGCGAGAGAGGATGAGCCTCTTCGTTGTGCTGCAGTACGAGGTCACCTCGGGACGGTGGTATATTTAGTCGAATCCGGGGCGAATATTTCCGCGAGAGAGGACGAGGCTCTTCGTCTAGCAACAGCTTATGATCGTTTCGAAATCGTTCGATATTTAGTCGAAAAGGGGGCCAACATCTCTGCAAAGAATAATGAGGCTCTTCGTTTGGCTGCTGCTAATGGTCATATCGACATCGTTAGATATTTAGTCGAAAATGGGGCGGATGTTTCAGCGGATAATTATGCGGTTATTCGTGAGGCAGCGAAAAAAGGATTTATGGAGATTGTTTTCTATCTCGTCGAAAACCGACATCTTTCAAGTTCTCGTCGAAAAACTCATTTATAACAAAACAGATATCCTCGATAAATAATCTTTCTCGTAAGCGATCTGTATCCTTAATACAGAATACAGATCGCCATTTGAGCTTAGTGACATGGCTCTGACATCTTGAATTTGTTTGGGAAGATGATTAACATCAGCTTCTTTGATATTGTCAATTCATCTTCGAAAAGATCATGGATATTTTTTATTCTATCTTCAAGGAGAAATCAATATATTTCTCCGAAACTGGAACAAGATACTCTTTTAAAAAAAAATGTCTTTTTAAAGACTTTTTAATGTTCGGAAACTTTCTCATAAACGGAGAAACGCTCCTATTAAAAATGGACTCGACTCTGGAACTCTTATCAAGTCCAAATAAACTTTTAATGGAAGGAGCAAAGACGGGGAACTTGTCTTCAGTTAAAGAAGCCCTGAAACTTGGAGCCTCCGTCTCCTATAAGAATGATAAACCTCTCCGTTCCGCCGCGAAAAATGGTCATCTGGATGTGGTTTCTTATCTCGTGGAATCTGGAGCTAACGTCTCCGCCGAAAATGACATCGCCCTCCGTACTGCCGTGGAACATGGCCATCTGAATATTGTCAAATATCTGATCGAACATGGAGCTGGTCTTCTTCCAAGAAAACGTTCAGGTCCTCTTGACAGAATTCCATATCTCGTCGACTCAAGTTTCCAGAAAGTCGATCCAATGTTTCTTCGTCTGGCTGCAGAACATGACCAGGCGGAAATCGTGGATTATCTGATAAAACAAGGAGTCAATAGTCGATCTGCAATCGAAGATGCCTATTCTGCCGCGGTAACGTCCAACTGTCCCAAGGTAATCCAGTATCTAATGGAACAAGGAGTTCATTCCTTCTTCCAACAAGATAAAATTCTCAGTCATGCTATGAGATACGGCTACATTGGCTTCTAATATATCTGAAACAAGCCGATACTCTCTCCTTTCTTCGTTTTCATGATTTTCTTTCCTAAATGTTAATCCTCGACTGATTAACATTCAATCTGATATCACATCAAACATGAACTAAAGATATTTAGACTTTAGTTCATGTTTGGTCTCTATTTCTCGGGTTGGATATTCATGAAACGGTATCATTCGATGATTTCGAATGGATTGGTAGAGATGAGGCTTTCCTCTATCTTATATCTGGCTGAAAATGAAGAAAGTACTTCTCAACTCCTTTCTCTTCCGTTAAATAAAAGACTTCTCATGTTTTCACATTTACCGTCAGATATTGTCGCGGAGATTCTTCTTTTACTGTCTCCGGATGAGATTTTTCCCAAGTGTCTTGTCAGTCGGGTCTTCGCCTCCGTCTGTCGAGATGAACACTTTTGGCAACGAGTCTGGTTAAAGTGGATCTCCCCCCAATTACCCTCTTTCGATAAACTTTCGTCCCTTCGACAACAAATTTCACAGATGGTAAAGGAGGTTCACCTTCTTTCTTCGGCTCCTCCTGAACTCCTATTTCGAGGAGCAAAGACAGGATCCCTCTATCAAGTGAAGGAAGCCTTAAAACTCAATGTTTCCAGACTTGAGATGAATAGGGCTCTATGGTTGGCGGTAAGGAGCGGTCATCGACATATGGTCCAGTATCTGGTCGAATCCGGGGCCGTCATCTCCTCCCGAGATAATCGTGCTCTCCGTATCGCAGCAGAGTATGGACATCTTGACGTAGTTCAGTATCTCATCGAGCAGGGAGCAAACGTCTCCTCCCGAGACAATGAGGCTCTCTATCGAGCAACGGCCTCCCGTCATTTTGACGTAATTCGATGTCTTGTCGAAAACGGCGCCAGTTTCTCTGATTCGAGGGAGCACCGAATGTCTGCTCTTGCCTTAGCAATTCAACGAGGCTTCTTGGAAATCGTCCATTATTTCCTAGAATGTAAGGAAAACAATTCAACCTCCAAAGGACGTGCTCTCGGGGAGGCCGCGAAATTTGGTTCTCTGGAACTTGTTTCATATCTCCTGGAACGTGGAGCCGACGTTAACTTTGATGGCGGAACACCTCTGATTAAGGCAGCCGCTGGGGGTCATCGAGATATTATGAAATATCTCGTCGAACATGGAGCGAACTTTTCTCAGATAGAGGAGAGTATTCTTCATAATGCCGTCTGTCACGGACATCTGGAGATCGTTGACTATCTGGTTAAATTGGGAGTCAATATCTCCATAAATGATAATGAGGCTCTGCGTGTCGCAGCAAAAGAAGGATATCTCGATATTGTTAAGTATCTGGTAGAACGTGGAGCCGATATCTCCGCAAAAGAAAATAAGGCCCTGCGTCTCGCGGCAAGAGAAGGTTTCCTCGATATTGTTAAGTATCTGGTCAAATCCGGAGCCGATGTCTCCGCAAAAGAAAATGAGGCCCTACGTCTCGCATCAAAAGAAGGATATCTCGATATTGTTAAATATTTAGTCGAATCCGGAGCCGATATCTCCGCAAAAGAAAATGAGGCCCTGCGTCTCGCGGCAAGAGAAGGTTTCCTCGATATTGTTAAGTATCTGGTCGAATCCGGAGCCAACGTTTTTGATCGAAACGATGATGCTATTCATCTCGCGGGGATGAATGGTCATCATGATATTGTCACAGTCTTACTTTCCCACTACGAGGATATTGCCGAACTCTTTGTGAAGATATTGTCAAAGTCTCATTATGAGTTATGAAATAAATATTCATATTAATAGAAGAGAGGAGAGACAATGATTCTTCATTGTCAAGAATCTGGTTTTTGGAGAGCGAACATCTTCAATTTGAAACAATAAAGCTCTGACGTCGGAAAATATCCAAATCTTTGACTTTCGTTGAATGAGTCAAGGATTCCTCCCTCTTTCTCTTCTTTTCTAATATTAAAATGTTGACAAGATTACCGAATGTTTTTTCAGAGATTCTTCTTCATCTGTCTCCAGAGGATATTTTAATTGTTTCGAGAGTTCGCCGACGTTTTGCGTCTCTGTGTCGAGATGAATACTTTTGGAGACGAGTTGAGCTCAAGTACTAAAGTACTTTTCACCTCAGTATCCTTTTTCTCATATCCCCTCTCTTTGAAACAAGATCCAATTAAGAGTTAATGAAGTTCGAATGCGGTCATCGAAGCCAAATTATATCTTATCTCTTATCTCTTAGGAGTAGGGCTCAGAACGTATCTTTCTGTCAAGTCGTTAAGACTCGCAAACTTGGTGCCGCAATTTCTTATGGTTTTAATGAGCCTTTTCATGTTGCAGCGGGTTCGGATCATCTTCATATTGTCAAGAACTTGGTTAAGATGGGAGCGAACATTTCCTCGATGAAGGATTTTGCAGTTAGGGTTGCTGCGTTCGAAGGTCATCTGAACATTCACAGAAATAAATTTCCAAAATATATTCATCTTAACAAATATCCAAAACATATCAATGTTGATATGTCTTGGATGTTTATTTTGTGAATTAATATCCAAACATATCTATTTGTATTGATAGATATCCAAGATCTATCAACAGAAATAAACATCCAAGACATATCAAGTTGATAGAAATGTGAGTTCTATTCGTGGAAATAAATATCCAAAGTCTATTAGTGATGATAAATATCCAAAATCTATTCGTGTTGATAAATATCCAAGACATATCAAGTTGATAGAATTTGGAGTCATATTCACATGAATAAATATCCAAAATCTATTTGTGTTGATAGATCTTGGAGCCATATCAAGTTGATAGCTTGTAGAGTCATATCACTGTTGATAAATATCCAAAATCTATTCGAGTTGATATATTTTGAGCCATGTCACTGTTGATAAATATCCAAAATCTATTCATGTTGATATGTTTTGGAGCCATATCAATGTTGATAATATCCAAGATCTATTCGTGTTGATAGATTTTGGAGTTCTATTCGTGGAAATAAATATCCAAGACATATCAAGTTGATAGAATTTGGTGTTCTATTCGTGGAAATAAACATCCAAGACATATCGAGTTGATAGAATTTGGAGTTCTATCAATGTTGATAAATATCCAAGATCTATCAGCTTTGATAAACATCCAAGACATATCAAGTTGATAAACATCCAAGATATATCAAGTTGATAAACACCCAAGACATATCAGCGTTGATAGAATTTGGAGTTCTATCAGCTTGGATAAACATCCAAGACATATCAAGTTGATAAACATCCAAAACATATCAAGTTGATAGAATATGGAGTTCTATCAGCTTTGATAAACATCCAAAACATATCAAGTTGATAGAATTTGGAGTTCTATCAGCTTTGATAAACATCCAAAATATATCAAGTTGATAGAATTTGGAGTTCTATCAGCTTTGATAAACATCCAAAATATATCAAGTTGATAGAATTTGGAGTTCTATCAGCTTTGATAAACATCCAAAATATATCAAGTTGATAGAATTTGGAGTTCTATCAGCTTTGATAAACATCCAAAATATATCAAGTTGATAGAATTTGGAGTTCTATCAGCTTTGATAAACATCCAAAACATATCAAGTTGATAAACATCCAAAACATATCAAGTTGATAAACATCCAAAACATATCAAGTTGATAAACATCCAAAACATATCAAGTTGATAAACATCCAAAACATATCAAGTTGATAAACATCCAAGACATATCAAGTTGATAAACATCCAAGACATATCAAGTTGATAAACATCCAAGACATATCAAGTTGATAAACATCCAAGACATATCAAGTTGATAGAATTTGGTGTTTTATCAGCTTGGATAAACATCCAAGACATATCAAGTTGATAAACACCCAAGATATATCAAGTTGATAGAATTTGGAGTTCTATCAGCTTTGATAAACATCCAAGACATATCAAGTTGATAAACACCCAAGATATATCAAGTTGATAGAATTTGGAGTTCTATCAGCTTGGATAAACATCCAAGATATATCAAGTTGATAAACACCCAAGATATATCAAGTTGATAGAATTTGGAGTTCTATCAGCTTTGATAAACACCCAAGATATATCAAGTTGATAGAATTTGGAGTTCTATCAGCTTTGATAAACATCCAAGACATATCAAGTTGATAGAATTTGGAGTTCTATCAATGTTGATAAATATCCAATATCTATCAGCGTTGATGGATTTGAAGTTATATCAATGTTAATAGAATTGAGAATTCTATCAATGTTGATAAATCCAAGATCTATTCGCGTTGATGGATTTGAAGTTATATCAATGTTGATAAATCCAAGATCTATTCGCGTTGATGGATTTGAAGTTATATCAATGTTGATAAATCCAAGATCTATTCGCGTTGATGGATTTGCAGTCGTATCAATGTTGATAAATATCCAAGATCTATTCGTGTTGATGGATTTGGAGTTCTATTCATGTTGATAGATCCAAAATCTATTCGTGTTAATAAATATCCAAGACATATCAAGTTGATAGAATTTGGGGTTCTATTTGTGTTGATAATATCCAAGATCTATTCGCGTTGATAGATTAAGTTCTATTCATGTTGATAGATTGGAGTTCTATTCGTGTTGATAAATATCCAAGATCTATCAACACGAATAGATCTTGAAGTTCTATTCGTGGAAATAAATATCCAAAAAAAATGGATGGATTGTTTAATTCTCGAAGGAGATTTTGACACTGTTTGGAAGAATATAGTAATCTTCGTCCCATTCGAGATCTGGATTTTTCAAACAGACTGGCCCATCGTCTTTCCAGCGAAACTCGATAACGTTTCCACTTCGAGAAATACACTCAAACTTCGTATTCCGACGAATTCCCAATGATTCCAGATTCTGGGGCTTGAAATAGAGATAGACTGTCATGACACCTCTTTCATATCGATCTTCCCGATCATCTGTTAAGATCCACGAGTCGTCATCTGTCGGTCGATAATCATAATGTAGAAAGGTGAACCAGTCCTTCTGATGTTTACTGAGATCGACGACTCTCCAAGTTCCATCAAGACGTTGCTCCACTTTCAAGTATAGGGGTAAGGGAAGACATTTTATTGTTGGAATATCATACTTCGTGACACTCAAGTACCATCCATTTCGTTCCACAATATCAAGTATCTCCATCGCCCGGGTGTATTTCTCCTCCGCTTTCTGATATTTCTTCAAAAGTTCCTCCTTTTCTTTCTGAAGCTGGTCCACACGTTCTCGACATTCGATTTGGACTTGAAGATAGGTCTGAAGATATTTCAGATCTGAAACTGGAAGTTCGTCAAGACGTTTTCTCACATCATCCAGAGAGTTCGACATCCGAATTTAAGATATCGACAAAAGAAAGAAGATAGTTTTCAATTTCTTGATAGAGCTGAACTGCATCCTGATATAATTTCTCAAGTGAAAATCTTAACTCGTCGAGAGATTGAGTTTTCGATATCGACCGGGGAAAATCTTCTCTCGAGGAGGAACGTAAACCTCTCTCCGAAAGTTTAAGATCGGTAATCTGAGTCAACAAGTACAGATGACCTGACACAAAACTTATAAGAGAGGAATCCGAAACTCTTCGAGATCGAGTTCGTTGCAAATAGTTCCGAGAAAGGGAATCCAAGGTCCGTCGAAGTTTCTTTAATAGAAACTCTTTAATGTCCCTCTTTCTGACATCGGGAAAGATTTCCATTCGACGACATAGAATGTAATACTGGGATCTCACATCAAGTTGACATCTCTCAAGAAAGTTAACATGTTCTGATTCCTCGAGAAGACTCTCCAGTATCGTTAAAATAGTTGTATTGTCTTGAGTCGACTCAATAAAGGTAGTGTAATCCTCATCTAATGTGTGACAGATAATCTTTGTTTCTCCATTCGATGTTAACATTTGACAATATCCGAGATTTATCGAGGGAAGTGATATGTAACACGCAAAATAGGAAGGTTGAGTTCCCAGATAGTGCGCTATCTCCCTTTCGGTGAGAGGTCGTTGAAGAAGAGAGAAAAGAAAAGTTCGTCTCATCAGTCCTCGAAGATACGAACACAATCTTTGTGACACTAAAATCAAGTCCCAATTAAATGAAAAGATATAGTATAGCAGATCTGGTGGAAGATCGCAGATACTGTACACCATTGATTATCGATTCTTTCCTTTTCTAATTCTCCTTTTATCATGACATCACTTTAGACATCGAAAACTTTCAAGAGAGACCGATAGAACTCAGAAGAGAAAGAACATTTCAAAGTGTATCCGATAAAATTCATGTTAAGAGTTTAACCGGAAACTCTTAACATTTTCTTGTTCTTGTCACCTCCAATTTTCAACTTTGGAGACATTAGAGTCTCGTTAAGAGTCGAAGTGTTCTCCATCTTGATACCAAAATCGTTGATGTTACTTCCATCTTTCCAAGATTCGACAGAGAGAAAATTATTTCAAGAAACATGAAAAAGAATTTTCCGTTGATCGAAAGATGAGTTTCCAGATTCCGACTGATATTCTTGGTGAGATTCTTCTGTCTCTTACGCCCGACGAGATTTTTAAGACATGTCGAGTAAATCGACGTTTTGCCTCTCTGTGTCAAAATGAGCGCTTTTGGAAACGAGTGTGGCTCAAACATATTTCTCCGAAGTTACCTTCTTCTCCTCGATCTCTGAAGGAGCAAATTCAAGAGATTGTGAGAAACGTTCCTCGAAATGTCCGAGCGAGAGATCTCTTAATTACCGGAGCTGAAAGTGGAGTTCTCTTTTTAGTTGTCCGGGCATTGCAGATGGGAGTTTCTCCTTCTGTTATGGATGAGGCCCTCTCTTGGGCCGCGGAAAGAGGACATCTTCATATTGTGAAACTGTTGGTCGAGCATTCGGCGAATCTTCATTATCGGGAGAATTATGCACTTTGTCTTGCTAGTATGAATGGACATCTGGATGTGGTTAAATATCTCCATGAACAGGGAGCAGATATTTCTGCCCGAGAGAATATGGCTCTTCGATGGGCGGCAAGTTATGGTCATCTCGATGTGGTTAAGTATCTGGTGGAATCCGGAGCAGATATTTCTGCTGAAGACAACGAAGCTCTACGCCTTGCGGTACGAAATGGTCATCGAGACGTGGTTAAGTATCTGGTCGAATCGGGGGCGAATGTTTCCGCCAATAATGACCAAGCTCTTTCCTATGCTGCGGCAAATGGTTATCAAGACCTGGTTGTCTATCTTCTTGATAAGGGAGCTCATCTTTTCTCGCTCAATGATCTTCCTTTTCGTCTCGCTGCAAGTAATGGTCACTTGGAACTTGTGAAGTATCTCCATGAAAGAGGTGCAAATATCTTTGCGGAAGAGAATGATGCTCTCATCCGAGCTGCAAGAAATGGTCATCTTGACATAGTGAGATATCTTGTCGAACATGGAGCTGACCCTTCATCACAAGAGAGTGAAGCCTTCCTCTCCGCTGTAAGTGAAGGCCATCAAGATGTGGTTTCGTATCTTCTGTTAAACGGAGCGTCGATTTCTGCCCAAGATAGTGAAGCTCTTGTTTTAGCGGCAGAAAATGGATTCCTTGATCTTATTAAGTATCTTCTTCACCATGGAATAGATTTTCAGACACGATGTGCTGAGGCTATCACTGTTGCCACCGATAATAATCACTTTGATATTGTTGACTATCTCTCGCGACACTGTTTTCCAGACAACATTCCAGAGAACGAATACGACAAACATCGAACCTAAGATCTTCAATAGAAGATCGATTAAGCGTAGACATAGTTCTTTTGGATAAAGTCATGACAGATCTGAAGAAAACGGCGATTGGGAGAGATAACTTTTCGATACTTCTTAAGATACTTGACAAAGTCGAGAAGTAAGTTCTTTGACGGAGAAATTGTTTTAAAAGTATGCCAAAACTTAAGACTCACCGGTTTATTATTATAGGAGAAAACAAGAAATCGAGAGATAAGGAAGTAGAGAACGACCGTAGCTGAACGGGAAATTCCGGCCATACAGTGAACATAAACATTTTCCCCCTTTGAAAGAGAGGAATCGAGAATTGTACAGATTTCCGGAAGATAGTTCTCAAAACGTTTGGCGTTATCTTCTTGAAGGGTATCATCAATAGGATAGCCGTACCAACGAATTCCCGGAACATCTGGAAATGGCTTTGTTGGAAATCCCATTGAAATAACAACCGTGATGTTCTTATCTCGAAAGAAGGAAAGAAGAACTTCTGATGGAAAGAGAGGTCCAAGATAGAGGTGTCCAGTATAATTTGACGGAAGAACTGGTTGAAGAGGAATCTGACTGATTTCCAAATAGTCGATGATACCGAAAAGAGGTGACCAGGTCCTCGCTAAGTAATTAATCGTCTCGTCAAGTTGGTTCATGGTTCTTATTATTTTAATCTTATAAAAGATTTATGTTCTTATTTCAGTGAAAATCTTTTACACGAGAAAAGTAAAAGATTTTCGAAAATCTTCGGAAGACAAGACAAGAACCCAAAAAGGAATTCCGGAACAAAAACAAACAATGTTAGCAGAGGGATGTTTTTTCACATGTTTTATTCATCCCAGTGATCCAACACGTGTTATTCTTAAAGAAAAGTCAAAGACTCGCTCAAGTGAAACTCGACATATCCAGAAAGTTGTCCAATATTTAACTTCCATCGAGGCACTTAACATGTTTCTTCCTCGTTATTATGAGTTTGATGTTAAGAAAGGCCAAATTGTTGTCGAACGTCTTAATCCGATTAATCCAGAAATTCCATTTTGTCCTGACAATGCTTGGATCTCCGTCCTCTTTCAAGCTCTCTATATCGCTCAACTTTTAACTCACTATAAGATTAATCACAATGATCTTAAACTTGATAACTTTCTTTATCGGACGGAAGATGTCATTCTAAGTTATGACATTGACAATCTTAAATTTTCCGTTCCCACATTTGGATATCGTCTTTTTGTCACCGATTTCAACTTCACAGAAGTTTATGCCGAGAATAATAAGATTTCACGTAACTTTAATATTAAAGCCTATAAACATCCTTCTCAGACAAAGGACTTTCGAAACCGTGTCGGAATTACATCTGGATGGAATCGTGGATTTAACACCTTTCAAGTCATTAGCAGTTTCTTTGACTATTTAGAATGCCAAAAGAAATATAACGATCTTCAACTCCTCGCCAATCAGACCGGTGTCTCCCTCGACTATGTTTTCCGTCACTCGATCTTACATCGAGATCCTGACCATCTTTACACCGATCGAAACTTTTCCGACATCTTTAAAATTGACCTCTTTAAACCCTTCCAAGTTGAACAAGAAACTCCTTACACCTCCTCTTGACCGAATTCGAAATCGAATCCGATTTGAAATGTTAAATCATAAATATGATCTTCCATTCTAATTCGAAACTCGAAATAAATTCAACTCTTATCTTTTCATGTCGACACTTTCGAAGACTCTTCCTCCTCCAAAGATACCGAATATTCCCTCCATGTCTGTTTCCTCTTCGTCTCCTCCGGAACCCTCTTCCGACGAAAAGACTCTCCCTGAGTCCCCTCCTCCAATAGATCACGACACAAAGACAAACGGAAAGGCCAAGTGTCCGGGATGTGATAAGGAGTTTACACAACAAACTCTCAACAAGTGGAATGGTACGTGTAACCGATGCTGGCGAAAGAAAACAAGTCCTCCTTCCGAAACAAAGTCTCCGTCAAAGTCCGAAAAGTTCCCTTGTTCTGGAACATGTGGTCAGAAATACACACAGAAAACTCTCGATAAACATAACGGCATGTGTTACCGCTGTGCCACCAAATTAAACTCTCCTCCAAATTCCGGAAAGGCCCGCAAAATAAAGCCCAAGTTTCTCTGTGGCGGAACGTGTGGGGGAGAATTCACTCAAGACACTCTCAATAAACATAACGGCATGTGTTACCGTTGTGCCACCAAATTGAACTCTCCTCCAAATTCCGACAAGTCCCCCAAAGGAAAGCCCAAGTTTCTATGTGGCGGAACGTGTGGAGGCGAATTCACTCAAGATACCCTCAATAAACATAACGGCATGTGTTTCCGTTGTGCTAAGAAATTAAATCTCTAAATTCTTTAATCATCAGAAAATCGTCAGAAAAGTCCGTCAAGGATTTTTCTGATTTTTCTTCTTCGATGAAAATTTCGGCCTTAATCTGAATATTTTCTGAAATCTTCATCGAAAAAGAGAAAACTGACTTCGACACGTCTCCTCATTCATCCGAAACTCCCTTAAATGAGAAGTTGTTTTTAATTTCTGAAACAACTTGTATCTATGCTGAAAGAAGATTTAACTGACTTAGTTTGGAGGTGAAGATGTCCATCATGATCTGGGAAACCTTTTTCTGTTTAAGAATAATCTGCTGACCAATCTTGGAACAAGTGTACTTTGCGACATGAGTAAGTTCTTCATAGGTAAAAATTTCGGCGATTTGGGGTATAAGTTCAAGAGTTACATCTTGACCAACTTTAGTCAAAGCTTCTTCAAGGGAGTCTTTCTCCTCATCTGTTAAGAAGGAATAGTATCCCAGCTGCATCCTAATAAACTCTTTTCCATTATTTTGTCTTATTATCTCTTCCGTAAATAACTCGGCAAGAAATCGACGATTGTCGAAAGAATCAAATTCCTTCCATCTTAACTTAATAAGGTTAAAATATTTCCACGACACTTGACTCAAAGAAATGAGATCCCGAACCGATAAATATTTCAGGATATGACATACGACTTCGGGTGGAAGATCGTCAAATTGCATTTTTGCCCCCTAGCAATTCTGCTTCACCGGAATTCATTTTTACAACCGACATCTTTTAAGGTTAGGACTTCGATGACCCTTTGGGTCATCGAAATATAATGGAGAAAGAAGACTTAGTCTTCAATCTCGGCTTCATATTCACCCGGATACTTGACATCTTTAAGCTTCTCATCTCGTAAGGATTTTAAGTGCTCCGACTTCTTGGCGATGATTTCAATCAGTCTCGTCTCGTCGATATGATCTCTCGCGTAGACAAACCTAAGAGTGGCAGGAGACTTCGATCCAATCCGATGAATACGAAGAGAGGCCTGATGCATGTTAATGACACTATAGGTGGGTGAAAGAAACATGACTCTCGGATGTTTACCCGTGGTATCATGAAGTGAAACTCCCAAACACGTCACTGACATACTTCCAATGAGAAGACGACATTGAGCATCCGTATTAAACTTTGTGATGTACTCATCACGAGTGGAAAGAGATGTCTTACCTGTAATCACAAGAGGATTATACGGAGAGAGAAAGCGGGTACAGAGTTCAATCGGTTCAAGATAGTTGAACATGAGAATAACCTTCGTCCAATTATCCGAGTTCAGAATTGACCGAGTCTTTCGGATAAAGATCTCCAACTTGGCTTTCTCACTCTTTCGACACGAGTTCAGAACTCGATTCCACTCGATCTGGGCCTCATTTTGAACAATCTCCATCAGCTCCTGAATTACCTCATCCATGAGAACATTCGCATCTTTTGACATCAGCTTGTAATAACCATTTTTCGCATCCAGCTTCGCATTCTTATCAAGAATCGGTGGAGGCATGGACAAAAAGAACCTCGGTTTAACATGGTTTGTAAACAGTTCCATCATTATATTGTACTTGTTAAATTTGTCAATCTTCCCGACCACAGAACTCAGATCTCGATCTGACACCCATTCACAATAGTCAATCAGATCCTGAATACCATCAAGAACATAACCTCGATAAATATCCTGATGAGCCAGTCGACTCTTCCGAATGACGTTAAGAAGTTGACATATACGCCCTACCTGATCCTTCTTATCAAAGGGTGTCGCCGAAATATAGAGAACATATGACCGAAAGTCCGGTTGTGAGAAGATACCCTTGGCCAGAGCTCGCGCACAATCAAACTGAACCGTGTCGTTCTTCAGGGCATGGGCCTCATCAAAGACAAGAAGTGTCCCCTTCCGAATCTTATTAAACCACTCCGGTGTGATCACATACTTCGTCCTACCCTTCTTTTCCACAAGGTTGAGGTAGGTCCGATTCAGTCGAAGACTCGCATAAGTGTTAACCATCACCTCATCAATTCGAAAGTATGAGGCAACTCTCTCCCACACCGGACATACGGACTTCGGACAAAACACCGTCAAAGACAGTCTCAACTTGGCCGCCACCGCACACGCTACAAAAGTCTTCCCTGACCCCATAATCGATGTGTCATACGCACACTTGTTCTCCTTGAGACATAAAATCAGGTCCCGATAATGGTCCACCTGATTGGAATACAGTTTCTCCTCCACTCCTTCCCGAATCCCCATGTAAAAATCCCAACATGTCAACCTCAAACTTGTCCGATCCGTCAACGAAAGATAATTCGATATCATTTCGAGAATCTCATTGGGCAGATCATATATCGTGGCACCTGAAGATCTTCTCATACTTTCAATAGAACAGTAGAATTATTAAACTCTTTTTAACTCTTAAATCGAAAATTCATTTTTCCGATTTTATCATGTTGAAAGTATCAAATCGACGACATTCCAACTTATGTATATTCTTTTAATTCAACGGAACTCCGTTGAGTTAAAAGATTCTGACGTTATTACGCCGGACCAAGATATTTCACACCATTATATTCTCCAAGTTGTCGAGCGAGATTAAGTATCAACTGTGATCTCTCTCTCCTCTTCGGTTTCGCGTGATACCGAAAAAAGACATCGGTAATATCTTGATCAGCATATTTTCGAAGAGTCCGACCCTTCGCTTCCTTTTCACCAGGATGATGTGGTATGAAGTCTCCCACCTCATACCTGTGACCGTCAATCATCACTTTGACTGACATTCTTTTTCTTCCGCGTTTTTTTTCGAAAGTTTCCCTGAAAGTCGAAACATCTTCCGATGAATATTTTATTTCCAAGATTAAAATGTCTTCCTATCAAAGCTTTCCTGGACAACATGGAATATCGAAATCACCGGAGAAGTGGAAGGCTCTTCGAGCGAAGAATCTTTTTCGGGATAAATGTGTACTTGATGTCGGTTGCAATGAGGGATACTTTTGTATCAAAGCTTCAAACATGGAGCCAAACTTGTGGTTGGAATTGACAAGGATCCCCGCATGATCGAGAAAGCGAAAGTTCGTCTTCAACCAGATCAGAAAAAGAAGATCACTTACCAGTGCCGAGATTGGAACACCTTAGGAAATGAAAAAGAGTTCTCTTATGACGTCATTCTCTTGTTATCAGCATTTCACTACGCCACGACTCCGTCTTACTTTAATCCTGACGGGTCGAATAAGTTAATGAACGAAATTGCGAGAATTCTTGCTCCTGGAGGAGTGTTAATCTTGGAATGTGGTGTTATTGAAAGAGACACCGCCGAATGGATTCTGATAAAACGAACGGAAGATGAAGTATATCACGGAACACGACCTGCCATTGAAAATCTATTAAAACCCCTCTTTTCGAAAGTCATCTCCATCGGACAAAGTGTCGATCAAGCGGGAGATCCAGTTAAAAGATATGTCTTCCATTGCTATAAATAAAGTAAAGTAAAGTAAACCCGAAACCTCTCTCGAAAGAAAGAATTCTAAAAGCTTCCCGAGTTAAGTTCCAGATATAAACATTTCTCTCCCGAAGCTTTTTCACTATGGTGGCTCGAATCTTTGGTAAGGAAATCGTATATCCTTCAATCAAGATAACCGGTTTGTCAATCGAAAGTCTTTTATCGACTAATTCTCTTCCAAAGTCTTCCGGACAAGTCTTTTTCGATTTCATCACTGATATTTCCAATATTTATTTCCGGTTTCCGATATTTCTTATAAATAGAGAGACACGGTTCCAGTTTGCACCAGTTAGGCAAATCTAAAATCACATGATCTAAAGAGACATGATAAACTCCCGGAGATGAGAGAGCATTCCCTAAAGTCGATTTTCCAATATTTGACTTTCCCCCCCCAACAATTTAAAACCTGAGTAAATCGGGAATTCTCCGTCGATATGGAGGTCCTGGCATACTTCTTTCGATTTAACATACAACATAAATTTTCAAGTATCTCGAATTTACCTTCCTCAGAACCAACTTAAGTTAATCGACGAAATTCGAGCTGTAAGATATCACTTAACCACTCTGAGTTTCTCCATCTCAGAGTCTAATATGTAGTTCGAATATTTAATACATATTCTCTGGCTGCTATATGGAACTAATATGGGTTCCACATAGTAGCAATCGTTTCCTAACATCTAAAGTATTACTCGAGTATTTTAACTCTTTTCTTACTACTGAGATGGCTAATAACAAAAGAGTTAACAGAAAGTAAAAATTTACCAGCTGATTCTATTGTTACGCACGAAATAACATGGGAAAAGGGAGATGTGATCTCTGTTGGGAGAAAAGTCAACAGTACATTGTTATAGAGTATCCCGGTCGCGACATTAAAATCTGTCGAAATTGCTTGTGGAAATGGCTACAGGAGTTGGAACCGATAGATGATTTCTCTGAAGATCCATTGGAAGATCCATCGAAGGATTTATCTGACAATTAATCGTCTCGATCTTCTCTCTATATATCCATGGTTCCGTCCATGGATATATACCTTTGGATTTCCTCCTCTGTCGAAATGGCGACAAAACGTTATAAATTCAACTTCTAGCGAGTTATAACTCATACCGAGTGAGAATAAGATATTCTTTTCCAGGGAGTACACCGGTTCTCTTCTCTTGCAGACTCGACGGAATGTCAATTCGAAGGAGAGGAAGATTGTTCTTGTAAATACCCACTCCATCTGCAAGAAATAGCTCATCTTTATGACGTTTTCGAATATCTTGGTAAACGTTCTCCAGTTCTTGTTTCAGTGTCGACGAGATCGAGAGTCCGTCAAGAGACGGACGAAGAGTATCAGGAGAGATTAATTGAACCCGGTTAAGAAAAGCACCATCTTCCCTTTCTTTCTTCAGAGAGGAAAATTTGGAATAGGTAATATGAGGCTCCAATTTCGATTCAGAACGAAAAAAAGACGAAAACCATGACCTGATAAACTTTGGGATAAAATTCCCCAAAGAAGAATACATTCTTTTATCTTTCTTCGAATCCACCGATGTTTTCTCGTTAAACTCAAAACCCGAATCCGGCAGGTCAAATTCAAGACCGGGAAATGAATTTGGAGGAAAATACCAAACCAACATCGACTCTCGATCGGAAGAAGACAAATCCGTCCGAGAACCGACAAAACTCCGATTAAACTCGATACTTCTCAGCAATGACGAAATTCGATGTGATATCAGGAGAGAGAAATACAATCTGGATTAACATCAACATCGCCTTGCATATGATACCAAGGCAAATGAAATTCCAACTATCATCATATCAATTCGAAGAATATTTGGATATACCAAATATTGTTCCCACTTTGATAAAGAGATCGATTAATTAAATCTTCGCAATGTTGATGATTTTGGATTTTCTATCAACACTCATTGGTGGAAAGTTTTACTATTGAAGTTTCACTATTGAAACTTTCCACCAATGATAATATAAGCCAGATGAATTTCGGCGTTGATGACATTTCGACGAATAACTCATTTATCAATCGAATCTCACTTTAATGGTGTTGATAAATATCCAAATTCTATTCCTAGAAATATATCCGGAAATATATCAGTATTGATAATATCCAAGACATATCAAGTTGCTAGATTGGAGTCGTATTTCCAGAAATAAATATCCACGACATATTCAGTTGATAAAATTTGGAGTTCTATTACTGTTGATAAATATCCAAGACATATCAGAGTTGATAGAATTTGGAGTCATACCACTGTTGATATATTGGAGTTTTATCAGTGTTGATAAATATTCAAGACATATCAGCGTTGATAAATATCCAAGACAAACAAGTTGATAGGATAGAATTTGGAGTTCTATCACTGTTGATATATTGGATATTTATCAGTGTTGATAAATATCCAAGACAAACAAGTTGATAGGATAGAAATTGGAGTTCTATCACTGTTAATAGAATTTGGAGTTCTATCACTGTTAATAGAATTTGGAGTTTTATCAGTGTTGATAAATATCCAAGACATATCAAGTTGATAGATAGATTGGAGTTC
>FWPU01001957.1_pt1 | contig 18990 bp, 19 predicted proteins | sample 2228361 | NCBI WGS metagenome assembly FWPU01 (sample SAMEA103939777, study PRJEB20133) | metagenome
AAACCAAGCTCTGGTGGGCAGACCAATGAAGACAGAGTTTATCTATGGACGCCGCCCGGTTCTGGAGGCCCTCCGCGCCGGGCGGCGCTCGCTGCGCCGGGTTATTGTTGCCCAGGGCACGGAAGAGTCCGGGATGGTGCGGGCGATCAGGGAGGCAGCGGAGCAGGGCCGTATACGGGTTGAGTCCGCCCCCCGCGACCGGCTCGACAGACAGGCACCTGCTTCTAATCATCAGGGCGTGCTGCTTGAAGCAGGGCCTTACCCCTACGCCGAGGTGGAAGACATCCTGACCCGCGCTGACTCCCGCAGCGAGCCTCCTTTCCTGCTGCTGCTCGATCTACTCCAGGATGTGCAGAACGTTGGCACACTGCTCAGGACGGCAGAGGCGGTCGGCGTGCACGGTGTGATCCTCCAGGAGCGGCGCGCGGTCGGGATCACGCCAGCCGTCGTCGGCGCCTCCTCCGGCGCGGTCGAGCACCTACTCGTCGCTCAGGTCACCAACCTGGTGCGAACGATGGAGATGCTCAAGGAGGCCGACGTGTGGCTGGCCGGGCTGGATATGGGCAATGGCGCCGTGCGCTACGACATAGCCGACCTGCGTGGCGCGCTGGGGGTGGTCGTCGGTAGCGAAGGGCAGGGGCTACGCCGCCTGGTGCGCGAGACATGCGATTTTATTGTCTATCTGCCCATGCGGGGAAGTGTCGAGAGTCTGAATGCGGCGACGGCGGGAAGCGTGGTGTTGTATGCCGCCTGGCAGGCGCGGGGCTTTGCCGGGGAGAGAGGCGGGGCCTAGCGTCCTGCCCTGCGCCCGGCGAGGCCCGCGTTCAGCGCCAAGAGAAGCGCCGCGAGCAACAGCGCTGCCGCAGCCATCCCGAGCCGCCACCCCGCTGCCCCTGGGAACGTCAGGCGCGGGTCGATGGCGCTGACCGATGGGTCGTCCGGGTCGAAAAACACCCAGGCCGGCGAGCCCTGGCCGGGAAGCTCCTCAAAGAACGACTTCGTCACCGTCTGCTGGCCGGTGCGCATTTGCCCCTGCGCGTTGGGGAAGGCATAACGGACGACGTAGCTCGTCACGTCGAAAGGTAGCAGCCGGTCGGGGTGCTGCTCTGTGATCTTCTCCATCACAATCCCCTGAGCAACCAGCGCGCGGCCAGCGAGCCGGAGCGGCACCCGCAGCGAGTGAGAGGCGCTGTACAGCAGCGCCAGGCCGGCAGCCAGCAGCGCCAGCGAGAGGATGATCCCGGCGAGGCTCCTCACCCGCCCCGGCATTGCGCCGTGCCCCGCTGCCTATTCGCCCACGATCTGCACCACCAGACGACGCTGGCGGGGGCGGACATCAAAGTCCACGTAGAGAATCTGCTGCCATGTGCCGAGCGTCAGCCGTCCGCTGACAAAGGGCACGGTCAGGCTGGGGCCGAGCAGCGCGGCGCGGATATGGCTGTGCCCGTTGCCATCGTGCCAGCGCAGGTTGTGCTGGTATTCACGGTCAGGGCTGAGGATCTCATCGAAGAGGCGTTTTAGGTCCCTCAAGGCTCCATCCTCGAACTCGATGGTTGTCAGGGCACTGGTCGAGCTGGGGCAAAAGATGGTCACAATCCCGTCTTGCAGGCCGCTCTCCCTTACCTGGGCGGCAACCTGCTCGGTGATGTCGTGCATCGAAGCGTTGCCCGGCGTAGCAAGCCCGATCTCTCTGGTCACAACCACGATGATCCTTCTCCCCCGGTTCAGCCGGTGACTGTTACGACCTGCGCGCCCGTCACACGGATAAAATCATCAACGCTCAGACGCAGATTCAGGCCGCGCCGCCCCGCGCTGACCACGATAAAATCAAGCTCCGTTGCGGGTGCATCGAGGTAGACCGGAAAGCCCCGGTCGAGCAGCGCCAGGGCTGAGATGCCGCCGACTTTAAGCCCGGTGATGCGTTCTGCATCCACCTGCCGGGCCATATGCACCTTCTTCGCGCCGACCGCCTGGGCGGCCATCTTGAGATTAAGCGTGCGCCCGGCGGCAACTAGGAACAGCATAGGCTTGGAGCCGGGGTCGTCCGCCTCGACGACCAGCGTCTTATACACGTGTTCGGCTGGTAACCCGGCGTGCCCGGCCACACCCAGCGCGTCGTGCACGCTCTCCGGGAACTCGATCAGCTCATAGGGCACGTTTTGACCTTCGAGCACCCGCATGGCGAGCGTCTTGCCCGTCTTCTCCTTACGGCTCACTGCAGCTACCGGTTCACAACACTGGCCGAAATGGCGCATCTCAGGCCCACGCCCGGCCCCTGCGCGGTCGGCTCGAACTGTGCCCGCCTGGCGCTTCTCAGCAGGTCTGGCCTGGCCACGCCCCACGCGCCGCCGCGCACCACTCGCTGCGTGCCGCTGGCCGAGCCGGGCGGGTCGCTGGCGGGCGAGAGAGCATAGTAGTCGGCCTGGTACCAGTCGGCGACCCACTCGGCGACGTTGCCAGACATATCCAAAACCCCGACCGCGCTAGCGCCGTCCGGAAAGCTGCCCACAGGGGCCGTCTGTGGCCAGCCGTCGTCGGTGGTCAGGTCGCCGCCGCCGAGAGCGCAGCTGGCATCGCAGAAGTTGAGCCGGGTGGGGTCCCACTCGTCGCCCCAGGGGTAGGCGGTAACTGCCCCCGTCTCCGGGTTCCAGCGGGCCGCCATCTCCCACTCGGCCTCGGTAGGCAGGCGCGCGCCGCGCCAGCGGCAGTAGGCATCTGCGTTGTACCAGTTCACGTAGATCACGGGATAGTTGGCGAAAGCATCCACGCCGTAGTAAGGCTCACCCAAATAGTCGGCGGCCGAGCTTGGCTCCGGGCATGCCCCTGCTGTCACACACTCCAACCACTGCTGATTGGTTACCTCATAGCGGTCAATGTAGTATGCACTCAGCGTGACAGTGTGAACCGGCCCCTCGCTGCTGTCCCCCATCTCGAAGCTGCCGCCAGGCACCAGAGCCATCTCCACGCCCCCCAGCAGGATACCGCCCTCAATGGCCACAATCTCAGTAGGTCGGCTGGGCGCTACCTGGGTCGAAGCATCTGTTGGCGGCGCAACCGTCGCAGGCGGAACCGGCGTGCTTGTGGGAACGGAGGTGAGGGTTGGCAGAAAGGTGATCTGTACCTCCGGTGTCCCCTCCAGCTCTCCCCCAGGCCCAGGCGTTGGCTCGATGATGACACCGCTGGCCGGAGTCGGCTCGCGGGTTGCCTGCCCGATGAACGGGATCGGGGGACGCTGGCCGGAAATCAGGCGGGTCAGGTCGCCGACAGGTGCCGGGAGCGTGCCTGTCACCACGCTCCACGCAACCAGGCTGGCGCCCGCCAGCATCAGCAGGAACACCACTGCCAGCACCAGCAAGATCGCCAGAGACAGGCCGCGACGTCCCCTTCTCGCAGCGCCCGCTCCCTGCCGGATGAGCGGCTGAGGTTCGCCGGGGGGCGCCGCAGCCTCCTGCCAGTCGCCTGCGGCAGGCGACGGTGTGGGCCGGGTGGCAGGGGTGGGCCGGGTGAGAGTAACGGCCTCGCCTACCTCTGGCGCGGCAGCCGGGCGGCGGGCATCTTCTTCGGCCTTCTGGGGGCTGGGAGCCGGCTCTTCAATCGCCTCAACCGGAGGGGCGCTCCGGGGGAAGAACACACGGACCATTACCTCATCGCCGGGGCCTGCGTCGGCCTCGACAACGGTCTCATCCGTGCCCTCAGGCGGGGCTTCTCCAGTCGGTGGCTCAACCGGCGGTTCGGCAGGCGAGGCCGCTGCCCCTCCGGCCTGCACGCTGGCAGGCGGCTCTGCCTCTTCCTGATCGTCGAAGCTGGGGATGAAGTCGGGGGGCATGGCAGCCTCTGCCCCCAGTCCGGGCACTTCAGGCTCGGCGGTGGGAGGCTGCTCCGGCGGCCTGTCTCCCCGGCCGGGACTGCCGCCGATCACAAAATCAGACTCGAGGTCTTCCGGTCTCTCATCAGCCATAGCCTTGTGTTCCTTGGCACGGGTTTGCCAGTCTCTCTGAAGGCAAGTGTAAGCGAGTGTGGAAATCCCGGCAACTATACGCTTCCCCAAGTTGCCGGGACTTCTGAATCGACTGGCGATGATCGGTTGGGCCGGCAGCCGCCGCTGGCGCGGGCAGGCAGCGGCGATGTGTTGAACGTTAACCCGCTTCTGGCCGGGAGGCAGGCGCTCGCTGGTAGGTGTGTGCAGCTCCCCGGATTGCGTCAAGCGACTCCACACCGTGCTCGCTCATCCACGCATCAAGCTCAGTCAGCACGCGGCGCAGGCCCGCTGCGCCGTAGCGGTGTGCCACCGTAGACAGTCCGACGGCAGTGGCCCCAGCCATGATCATCTCCACAGCATCGCGTCCACGCATGACGCCCCCTGTGCCGATGATGGGCACCTTGAAGGCCTCGTACAACTCGTAAACCATCCGGACGGCAACCGGGCGCAGGGCCGGGCCTGATATGCCGCCGGTCTTGTGGCTCAGCACCGGGCGACGAGTCTCAATGTCGATCACCATGCCCGGCAGGGTGTTGGAGACGGTCAGCAGATCGGCGCCCGCCTCGATCACCCCCTCGGCGATTGGGATGAGGTTAGGGACGTTCGGGGCCAGCTTGACGCTAATCGGGCCGCCAAAGCCCGCCTCGCGCAGGCCCGCCACCGCCGCTCTGGTCGCAGCGGCGGCGGTATCCTGCCGTGTAGCGAAGGGCAGCCCGAACTCCTCTTCAACGTTAGGGCAGGAGATGTTCACCTCGACCATCTCCGGCTCAGCCTGGACAATGGTGCGCCCCACGTCATAATAGCGATCTACCGTCTCGGCAAAGACGCTGACGATCAGAACAACACCCTGTCGCGCTAGATCGGCCTTCAGGTGTCGCAGCGGCTCGATAGATGCCTCTGCGCCGGGGTTGCGCAGCCCAACGGCGTTGATCAACCCCTCACCCCAGTCGTAGATGGTGGGTTCCGGATGGCCGACGCGAGGTTCAAGGCCGATGGAGTTGACGGTCAGCGCGCCGATGCCGCTGCTGCCCAGTGAGGCGGCCTCAGCCCCCCAGGGGCTGGCAGCCAGCACAAGCGGTGACTGGAGCCTGAGCGGGCCGAGTTGGGTGGTCAGATCAGGGAGCATATCGGTTTGTGGTCCTGCTTTCCTCAAGCCAGGCCGTGATGAAGCTATGCCGGTCTTTCGAGATGCGCCGGAGTGCAAGTAGGGTATCAAGCACCTCCTGGATCGTCAGGATAGCATGAGCGCGATAGCCCTTCTCCGCGAGAACCTCGCTGCCGCCCATCTGCCGGTCAATAACGACCATGATATCCATCACCTTGAGCTGGACGGCCTCCAGAAGGCCAATCGCCTCCAGTTTGCTGAGCGCACGGGAGAGCACATCGTCCACCACAAGAACCGTTTCGCCAGCGCTGTACGTGCCTTCGATGTAGCGGCTGGTGCCGTGTTCTTTGACCTGAGGGCGGGGGTAGATTAAGGGGATATCAGCGGCCAGGCTGAGGGCGACGCCAATAGGCAATCCTGCCATAGGGATGGCCGCCAGGCGGTCGAACTTCAGGTTGGCTGCGTAAGCCTGCATCATGCGGGCCACACGCCGCAGCGTTGCCGGCTGGTCGATGAGCAGCCGCAGATCCACGTAGACGGGTGACACCTCCCCGGACTTCAGGGTGAACTCGCCGAATTTGACGGCACCCAATTCGTAAAGATTGACGATCAGCGAGTCTTTGTCAATCACCGTCTTGCACCCCTTGCCCACCTGAGCTGGCTTCCCTTAGCCGGTTGATCGCCTCCCTCAATTGTAGCGCCGCCCGGCGAGCTGCATCCGCATAATCCGGGCCGTGTGAGGCATGGATCACCGCGCGAGAAGCGCTGATCAGCGGGCCGGTGCCCTCTGCCGCCGCCCCGAAGCGGACTGCCGCCTCAAGCGTTCCCCCCTGCGGGCCGATGCCGGGGATCAGGAAGGGCAGTTCGGGGGCCTGCTTCCGCAGCGACTCCAGCTCTGCTTCGTACGTTGCGCCAACGACCAACCCTACCGTACTGTGCGGATAGGCCGCCGCCCAGCGGCGGGCAGCCTCCGTCACCTCCTCATAGAGGTGGGGCGGTTGGCCGGGATAGTCCTGAAAGCGGCGGGCGTCGGGGTTGCTTGTCCGGGCCAGGATAAACAGCCCCCGCCCCGGATACCCCTCAAGCAGCGGCACGACGGCATCCTCACCCACATAGGGGCTGACAGTCAGCCCATCTACACCAAGCGTTTCAAAGGCGGCCTGCCCGTACAGTCTCTGCGTGTTCCCGATGTCGCCAACCTTAGCGTCCAGAATAACCGGGATATCCGGGGGTATGGCCGCCAGTGCCTCTTGTAGCGCCCACAAGCCGTCTGCACCATGCGCCAGATAGAACGCCAGATTGGGCTTGAAGGCGCAGGCCAAGTCGTGCGTGGCGGCGATGATAGCCTTGCAAAAGGCCACCAACCCTGCTGCCCCCTCCAGTTCGGGGAGAGCGGGCCTCCGCAGCGGGTCCGGGTCCAGACCCACGCACAGCCAGGAGCGGTTGCGCTGCTGTGCAGCATGCAATTTGTCGCGAAAGCTCATATTGCTCACGGCTTGCCTGTCAGGACAAAAATTGCTTGCCAGCCCTCGCTTATTCTGTCCCGCCGTTCTCGCCGGACAGCTATGCCCGGCCCAGCACCGCCGCCAGCAGTGCCATACGAATGTAGACGCCGTTCTGCATCTGGCGGAAATAGGCGGCACGCGGGTCGCGGTCAACTTCGTAGGTGATCTCGCCAACGCGCGGCAGGGGATGCATGACGATCATCTCATCTTTAGCCGCCCGCAGAAGCTCAGGCGTGATGATATAGGCGCCCTGAACCTTCTCATACTCGCTCAGGTCTGTGAAGCGCTCCTTCTGCACACGGGTGACGTACAGCACATCCACTTCTTGAATGACCTCGTGGACATCCTCGTGCTCGGTGAAGACGTCGCCCGCCGCTGTAACCTCATCACGGATTTCCTCCGGCATACGCAGCAGACGCGGCGAGACGAAGCGAAAGGTGATGTTGCGGTGGAGCAGTAGCCGGGTAAGGGAGTGAACCGTGCGGCCAAAACGCAGGTCGCCCAGCATGGCGACGGTCAGGTTGTCCATCCGTCCCAGGTCGCGCAGGATAGTGTAGGCGTCAAGCAAGGCCTGAGTGGGGTGCTCGCCCACCCCATCGCCCGCGTTGATGATCGGCTTGCTGGCCCAGTAGGCGGCTTCTGCCGCCGCGCCCACTTCATAGTGGCGCAGCACGATCACATCGGCGTAGCATTCCAGCGTGCGGACCGTGTCGGCCAGCGACTCGCCTTTGGTGACCGACGAAAACGTGACCGAGTTGATGGGAATGACCTGTCCCCCCAGCCGCTGCATGGCGGCCATAAATGAGGAGCTGGTGCGCGTGCTAGGCTCGTAGAACAGGTTGGCCATAACCTTGCCCTGAAGCAAGTCCGCCGAGCCGAAACGCTCGACCAGCGTCCGCATCTCATCGGCGACTCCGAATACGTAATCAAGCAAGTCGGGCGTAAACTGCCGCACCGACAGGATGTCCTGCCCGTACAGGCCGTTCGTTGTATTGTCCGCCGGGCGTGGCCGGCTGGGCGCTGGGTTAGGCTGCATAGCTGCTCTCCTTCCTTCTCTTTGCCCCTAGGTTCTAGTCACTTGCCGGCGGCCCCAGGCCGTTGACCGTGCACACTGCACAAAAAAGCGACCCTTGAAGGTTCAAAGGTCGCTGAAAGCGCGGTAGCGGCGAGTCTCGCTCGCTGGCGTTCGCGGTGGTGTCGGCTTTCTGTGCAGCTTTGATCTGGGCACGGCGGTTCCCCTCATAACCATCCGGCAAAATCCGCCCGATTATACTTGAAGCAGGAACGCCGCGCAAATTCTTCCAAGTGCTATTGCCAGCGCCCAGCAGGCCCAACACGCACAGACCGGACTTCGCTCAACCCGTGTCGCGTGAGGGAGTGAGCCGCCAGTTGGGCGGATTGTGGCGCCAGCGCCAGGCCACCCCAATCGGGTAGCCGATCATCTTGGCGATGTCGCCTGTGACCCGGATGACGGGCACCCAGAGCGCAGCGGTCAGCCTGCCCCGGGCTGACAGCACCTTCCATTGGTTCAGGAGACGCCGGTAGGGTACGCCCGTCATGAACAGCGCTCCGGCCAGCAGCAGCAGGAGCCAGACGGGGCTGTGCACGACACCTGCCGCAGCGGTGAGCGGCAGCGCGAGCAGGTAAGTCAGATACCGGATCAGGTGGCGCCTGAAGAAAAGACCCGCTTTGCCGTCTCCCCTGGCGTACTGATAGTACTGCTTGAAGAAAACAGGCAGCGATGAGCGCGGTCTGAAGTAGACGACTGCCTCCGGCGCGAACGCAAACGCGCCGTGCCGGGCCACCAAGCGAAAATCGAGAACCAGGTCCTCGCAGAAGTCCAGCCATTCAGGGTAGCCACCAAGCTGCTCAATGGCGCTACGCCGGAAAGCAACCGAGCGGCTGGAAGGCATGAATGTCGCCGGGTTGATGTCGCTCAGCGCCGGCAGAACGGTGGCGCCCATGGCGACCTCGAAAGGTGTATGGGCATCGGGGAGGAAGAAGCCGGCCACAGCCGGACATTCCGGATCGCCCTCGAACGGCTCGACCAGGCGCTCAAGCCAGGCAGGGTCGAGCCGGACACCCGCATCTGTGACGGCGATGATATCGCCTGTAGCGCTGCCAATCGCGGCGTTGCGCCCCTGGGAGATGTTCGCACCGGGGCGCTCGATGACGGATAGGGGAAGGCGATCGCTGTACTCTTTCAGGATCGAGACCGTGTCATCGCCCGATCCGCCGTCACAAATCACTACTTCGTCAGGCTGGCGAGTCTGAGCAACAATGGAGTCCATCAGCCGACGGATGGACTCCCCCTCGTTGAGAACTGTGGCGATCAGTGAGACACGCATAGGCCGATTATATACGGACGGGGCAACGCGATGCGAACCGGTGGGCGGCCAGCCCCCGGCGCAGACGGTTTATTACGTGTTCACCGGATGAGGTGCTCACCGCCTGATTCAAGCAGCCTCTTTTTCAGGCTAGCCACGCTGGCAAATGGGCCGTCGCGAGGGGTGACACGCCTCAGCGCCAGCGCAAGCCGGTCGAGTTCAGCGACGCGGGAGTCCCGTCTGTTAGGTGGATAGAAAAGGTCGAGCGTGCCCGAAAGCCGCTCGGCGATTCGCTCTTGCAGCGCGTCCAGGTCAGCGCCGGGGACGATCAGGACCAGGGTGTTCTGCTCCAGGTGCCCGCAAAAGCCGTGTTCATCCGCGATCTCATCTACTGCGCGGCAGAGCGTGAGGCTGATCACCCGCAGCACATTGTCACCTGCTACGAAGCCGTAGGACTCGCGGAAGGCATCCAAGCCGCGCACGGTGGCGATAAGTATCCCCCAATCGCTTTGAGGTTCCCGTAGGGTCTGCTCAAGCACATCTATTGCGCTGCTGCTCTCTGGTAGGCCGGTTATCGGGTTTTCACTCTGGGCCTGCGCAACCCGGTCCAGCGTGTTGCGGACCCGCAACCATAGCTCCTGCATGTCGAAGGGCTTGGTGATGTAGTCCAGAACGCCCATCTGCAGGCCCTGCAGGCGGTCCATTCTCTCGCGCCGCTCGGTCAAGAAGATCACCGGGATATGCCGCGTCCGGTGACGTTCCCCGAGGCGGCGGCACACCTCGAAGCCATCGATGTCGGGCAGGTGAATATCCAGCAAGACAAGATTGGGCTGTTCTTGCGAAGCTAGGTGGATGGCCCGTTCTCCCCAGGCGGTAGCCAGAACCCGGCATCCCTGCGTGTTGAAGAAGGCGCTCAGCATCTCTGCCAGAGCGAGGTCGTCTTCAACAATCAGCATCGTGGGGGCGGTGCTCTGTTGTGGATTCAACGCTTTACAGGTGACATCATCGAGGCTTCCGCCAACCTTTGGCGGGCTGGGCCGGGCTACCCCGGCCTTGCTTCCTATGTCACCCCACCTCAGATTGCTGGCTCATCCAAATCGTGCCCAAGTATCGGCATCAGGCTCAGGTGCTGTCTCCGCACGCTGCCACATCCATGTTGTGCCCTTTGGGACGCAAAGGGGGCTATATCAGCTTGGCGAGTTCCTCGACCGCCCGCCCCATGTCCAGGAAGATAAGCCCCAGCTTAGCATCCTTGCGGGCAAGAACGGTCAGCACAGCATCCTCGCCGACAGCCATCAGGATTACGAATCCGTTTTCGCCCTTGATGTAGACCTGTTCGAGTGTGCCCCGGCCAAGCTCCCCTGCAATGCGCTCGCCCAGGGAGAGCATGGCGGCAGACATCGCCGCTACCCGGTCCTCTTCTACGTCGGCAGGCATCGAAGAAGCCATGCTCAGGCCGTCCACACTCACAACGGCTGCGGCTTCAACGGAAGGTGAATTGACCTGCAGATCGCGTAGCCGCTCGATCATTTGTTCAGTGCGGGACTTGGTCAACGTATAACTCCTCGCTCTGTCTCAGGATCGCCGTTCAGCGGCGGGATGTGAAGGAAGGTCGGTATGGTCCGGCCATGTTTTCGCCAAAACAAAAGGGGCGAGTGCCCGGAATAGCCCGGAGGATAGCTTTGCCCCGCACGCGCCGCTCGACCTATTCAACAGGCACTTTCTCGATCTTGATGACGCAGTTCTCGTCGCCCTTGGCCATGCACTCCGTTTCCATCAGGCGGAACTTCTTGCCCTCGGTAGCCCAGGCCAGGGCTGCCTGGAGCACACCAATGGCGAGATGGCAGACGGGTTCCTCCGACTTACGGCCCCAGCAAACCGGGCACCGCGTGATGCGCCATATCCAATGCTTCTCGTCTTCGTCGATCTCGACCACCTGGTCGCTAACGGTGTTAAAGAACTTTGAGAAAAACTCAAGGCCCAGCTTGACCTTGGCCTCGAGTGAAGTCACCCGCATGGCAACCTGCGCCATCGCAGAGACGCTCTTGAACTGTGCCAGGCCGCTCTTAAATGCCTGCTCTCCCGCCCGAACGGCAAAAACACGCGCCCCACGATTGCCATACATATCCCAGATCGCTTGCTGAAGCTGCCCGACGCCGGAGAAGGGGAATTCTTTCTTCATGTTGTCGGGAGGGTAGTTGTCGAGGTACTGCGGAATCTTGGCCATGTTCAACATGGCACTGACGCCCTGGTGCCCCATAACCTCCTCAGCCGAGGTCAAGATGATGCGTGCCCACTTGTTGGGATAGAAATACTGCTTCTCTTCCACCCTGGCCGCTTCAGGCGCCCTCGCTTCCACTGGTGGCGGAGCAGGCGGGGGCGCTGCCGGAGTCTGTTGCCCAGCCGGGGGCGCCCCAGGCGTCGCTGAGGCGGCTGGTGTGGGCGGGGGCGGTTCGGGCGCAGTGGGGGCCGCTTGTGGAGATGGGGACGTCTCAGGCGGCGCAGTCGCGGGCTTCTCTGGTTCGGGCCTGGTGGCTTGGGCCTGATCGGCGGTAGCTCCCGAGTCGTCCTGGGCTTCTTGCTCTTTAGCCTTTTCTTCGGACATGTGATCCCTCGATTTGGTTGGTTAGCGACACGTGACTTCTGGCTGCCATGCTGGCAAGAGAGCCTCGCGCGCCGGGCTGCGCTGTCTGCCTCAGCCTATCGGTAGGGCATGTACTCAAGTGCCTGAAGAATCATTATGGTCATCGTAAGTGTGGTGCTGGCCGCCGGTGGCCAGCTCATCCTTGCCACAAAAAGGATAAACCCTGTTTATTTTGCGTGCAAGTTAGGGGTATACCGTAGAGGAAGACGCTACCTATCCCGTTGTCACCCCTGAGGACGGCGGGGCGTTGAAGGGGGATGGTATAATCGAGTGCAGAGATCAGCGCCCAGCGGAGGCGACCATCTTGAGCGACGAACCCCAAGCTCTCGTACAGTATCCCCGCGAGGGAGACCTGCTTGACCAAGCCGTAGCGACTTACCTATCAGGGCTGGCACCCAACAGCCAGCGGGCCTATGCCAGCCGACTGAGCGCTTTCGTCAGTTGGCGGGCCGAGCAGCCTCCGGCTCCACTGGTTGCCCATCTGAAGCAGTATGTGGCTCATCTGCAGAGCGAGCGGGGGCTAGCGCCCCGTTCGATTCAGGCCCATATCAACACCATCAAGGGTATGCTACGAACCGCAGCCGCGCTTGAGCCAAGCCTGGCGGCTGGCCTCCCCCAACTGGAGCTGGTCAGGCCGCCCCGTGTGCGTGGTCAAGTTCAGGGGATGCGCCTGACGGCCCGGCAGGCGCGGCGCTTGCTTGAGACACCCGGCACCGACACCCTCAAGGGAGTGCGGGACTCGGCAATTATCGGCTTGCTGCTCACGCTTGGGATGCGGCGTTCCGAAGTGTGCAGCCTCACCTGGGGGCATCTTGGAGAGCTGGAGGGGCACAAGGTTATCGCCAACTTGAAGGGCAAGCATGGGCGCATCCGTACGCTCAAGCTCCCGGTCTGGTTGTGGAATCTCATCCTGACCTGGGGAGAGCTGGCCGGGATGGACATATACGATCCGGGCCGGCGGGTGTTTGTCCCGATCACCAAGGATGGAAAAGTGCTGCGCTACCGCGATGGCATCACGCCTCACGCGATCTACAAGCTGGTCAACCAGTACACCAAGCTTGCCGGGCTACCCCCCGTCAGGCCCCATGACCTGCGCCGCACAGCCGCCCTCCTCTCCCGACGCGGCGGCGCAACGATCGAGCAGGTGCAGTTGATGCTCGGCCATGCCAGCCCCCAGACGACAAGCAGTTACATTGGTGAGGGGCTTGACCTGGACGACAACGCCGTAGACTACAATCCTCTGCGGCTGTAGATGTGGCGCATCACACGGAGCGGGTGAGCCTCCATGCCTCTTGACCTGCGCATCGACGATGTGCTTACCCTCAAGAAGCCCCATGCGTGTGGAGCGAATGCCTGGCGGGTCTACCGGGTTGGGGCCGACATCGGCCTGAGGTGCGAGGGATGTAGCCGGAGCGTGCTCCTGCCGCGCAGCAAGGTGGAGCGCCGCGTTCGTCTGATCCAGCGCGGTGAGGAGCGGTTCAAACCTCGCTGCTAGTCTGGCGAAACACTTAATGACATATGACGGAATATTGACAACATAGCCCAATCAAACTATCCTTTTACTTAACGAAATATAGTTTCATTACGTGGAAGCTGCTGCGCGATCCGACCCAAACGATAGGTCATCAGGACTGTGATCCGCCACTGGCCGTAACAGAGTTTTCCACGCATGGCTCGCTTCCACAGACGCTGATCGGGGAATAGGCGCGAGAAAGCGAGAAGGGCTTATGCTACCGCAGCTAATCATTCGCTGCCGCCGCATGATTTCTCCCTCGGGCACGCTCCACGCCGTCATGCACAGATTGGCGTGCCGCACACCACGTCCGAGATTCTCTGGGTTTACTCTGACCAGTTAGCCTCTGCGCGTGCCATCGAGTGCCCAAAGTTATGCCCGGATCGAATTGTACGGTTGCACGGCATAAATGGTGGGCAGGCAGCACGCAACAACAGCCGTCTCTTAAACGCCGCTTGGCACGACCGCTTGAGTTTGTCCAGTAGATAGGAGGTGGCGTGGTGCCCAAAGTCTTCTGGTTTTCGCGGTTGCAGCCGGGAGTTACGCCGGAAGCCTATGAGCAGTTCGTCCGTGAGGTGGATTATCCGGCGGTGGAACGTATTCCCAGCATCATCAGATACTACTCTCTGCGTGTCAACGGCCCGGCGATGGGCAGTGCCGAGCTTCCCTATGATTTTGTGGACATTGCCGAAGTCACCGACATCGACGCATACCGCAGGGACCTGGAAGAGCATCCGGCGGCTCTCGAAGTGCATGGCCAGTCCGGGAAGTACGTTGAGACAGTTGGCACGCTGTGGGCGGAGATGGTCGAGCCAGAGGAATAGCCCGCCTCTGCCATAACCGACCGGCAAGAATGAAGGGAGCGGCAGATGCCGATTGTACTCTGGTATTCAAAGCTTCAGCCGGGTGTCACGCCGGAAGTATATGAAAAGTGGGTGAGGGAGGTGGACTACGTGGGCGCGAAGGAGATCGAGAGCCTGATCAGCTACCGTGTGCACCGCGTTATAGGCCCCTACATTGGCGAAGCTCCCTTTGATTACGATTACATTGAGATTGCTGAGATTACCGACATGGACGACTATCTGCGCGACCTGGAGCAGCATCCGGCAGCGCAGCGCATCGTCGCCGAGATCGGACGCTATGTGGAATCGGTTGGCAGCGCATGGGGTATGCCCGTCACTAAGTGACGGATCATATCAGGGTAGCCGCCGCACGTGCAGGCACGGCGGGGGCTGCGCGGCTGGGCCACACTGCGCGTGGCGCGGTGGAACTCAGTGTCTCGCAAACCATCAGAGGAGGAAGATATGAGAACCCGTCTAAAGTTCGTCGGTCTTTTGTTGCTCGCCCTGATGCTGGGCATCGTGCTCGTGGCCTGCCAACCTGCAACCCCGGCGCCGACGGAGGAGCCGGAAGAGGTCGAGGCCACCGAGGAAGCCGCGACCGAGGAGGCGACCGAGGAGGCCACCGAAGCAGCGACCGAGGAAGCCACCGAAGCAGCCACTGAGGAAGTGACGGAGGAGCCTGCGGCGGAAGAGAAGCCGGTCATCGTCATTGCCTATGATAGCGACATTGACCATGTCGAGCTGCATGCCTTCCGCAGCCTGGCAGCCTATGACGCAACGGCCAACCTCTACGAACCGCTCATCACCCAGAAGCTCGAAGACCGGGGCAACGGTGAGTATGTGGGGCTTCTCGAGTTTGTGGGCGCCGGGGCGGAGAGCTTCGAGGTCTCTGAAGACGGCACCGTGTTCACCTTCCACATCCGCGACGGTGCCATGTTCGCCGACGGCACACCCATCACCGCTCAGGACTACAAGTACACCTTTGACCGTGCGATGCTTGGGCCGGGCTACATCACCCTGCTGACGCCGTTTATGGCCGTCACCGACCCCGACCAGATTCAAGTGCTCGACGACCGCACGCTCCAGATCACGACCAGCCAGCCTGCGGGCCTCACCGAAACCATCATCAGCTTCCAGGTCTTCGGTGCGATCAGCCAGGCAACCGCCGAAGCACACGCCACCGAGGACGATCCCTGGGCCTTCGAGTGGCATCGCCAGAACGCCAACTCCAGCGGGCCAATGGTTATCTCCGAGTGGAACTCAGGCGTTGAGTACCGCTTCGACCCCAACCCGAACTACTGGCAGGGGCCGGACTTCTTCCAGAACTCGGGCGTGATCCTGCGCGTCGTGCCCGACGCTGCCACCCGTGAGCAACTCCTCCGCGCCGGGGATGTGGACGTGGCGCTTGGCATCCCCTTCAGCGACCTGGATGAACTGGAGGCCGACCCCAACATCACCATTCATGCCATCCCCAATACCCGTGTCTACCATCTGGGCATGAACGTCAACGTTCCCCCGCTTGATGATAAGCGCGTGCGGCAGGCGATCTCAATGGCGATTCCCTACGACGCGATCATCGAGAACGTGATCTACGGCTACGGCAAACAGCCTACCAGCCCCATCCCGGAGGGCATGGAGGGCCACACGGACGAGTTCTTCGTCTACGGGGACGCCAGCCTCGAGGACGCTCAAGCGCTGCTTGAGGCCGCGGGCTATGGGGACGGCTTCGACGTCGAACTGACCGTCCCGCAGGAGGACCAGACCCGCGTCGATGCTGCTTCGTGGGTGCAGGCGGGCCTCGCCGAGCTGGGCATCAACGTGACGATCAACGCCGTGCCCACCGCTGAATACCAGACCCTGCTGAACAGCCACGAGCTGCCTATGTACATCTTCGAATGGTACTCCTGGGGCAACGACCCCTTCTACCAGCTCACCTGGAACTTCAAGTGCGATGCGTTCACGAACTACACCAACTACTGCAACGAAGAGCTTGACCAGATCATCGAGACGGGCACCTTCAGCCGCGATCCTGAGGAGCGCGCCGAACTGGCACGCCGCGCGCAGGAGATCCTCATGGACGAGGCAGTTTGGGGGCTGCTCTACCAGCCGGACTGGGTCGTGGCAACCCGCTCTGACGTGACCGGGATCGCCCTGTTCACCGACCTGACTCTGCGCTATGCCTATCTTGGCAAGACCGAATAACCGCATACAATGAAGCAACGCTGGGGGGGCGGAGCCAATCCGCTCCCCCAGGCAAAGGTTCATTCCCTATGCCTCAGATCGTCCGCTACATCCTGCGCCGTGTGCTGCTGGCTCTCATCACGCTGGCTGGTGTGGTCGTCGCTGTTTTCATTATGACCCACCTGCTCCCTGCTAACCCGGCTGCCCTGCGGGCTGGCCCCTACCAGTCGGAAGAGATCATCGCTCAGATCGAGGCCGAGATGGGCCTTGACAAGCCGCTCTATGTGCAGTTCTATAACTATGCCAGGCTGCTGGCGCAGGGTGATCTGGGCAAAAGTTGGCGTACCAACCAGCCTATCGCTGAGGAACTCGGCAAGCGGCTCCCAGCCACGCTTGAGCTGGCCCTGACGGCGCTGCTCTTTGCAACGCTCATCGGTATTGCGCTTGGCATCCTGGCTGCCGTCTATGTTGACACATGGGTTGACCAGGCCGTCCGGGTGTTCGCAACGCTAGGGGCTTCTTCCGCACTGTTCTTTCTTGCGCTGGTGGGTATCCACGCCTTCTATTACGTTCTGCGCTGGGCGCCGCCCCCCCTCGACCGGCTGACGGTTGGGGTTCACGCCCCGCCCAAAGTCACCGGGCTGTTCACAGTTGACAGCCTGCTGGCAGGGCAGTTCTCAACCCTGCTCGACGCGCTCGATCACCTGTGGCTGCCTGCCCTGACGCTGGCTTTCGTCGTCAGTGCGCCGATCATTAAGATCATGCGAGCGGGCATGATCAACACGTTGCGTTCGGACTATGTTCGGACGGCGCGGGCTGTCGGCCTCCCCCGCCGGGAGGTGATCCTGGTTGATGCGCTACGCAATGCTTTTATCCCGGTGCTCACGACCATTGGTATCGTCTTTGGCTACCTCATGGCGGGCAATGTCATCGTTGAGCGGGTTTTCTCGTGGGCGGGGATCGGCCAGTACGCCTGGGACGCGCTCATCACGAACGATTTCAACGCCGTCCAGGGCTTCGTCCTGTTGATTGCAGCCTTTTACGTCATACTGAACCTGCTGATCGACATCGCCTACGGTTTTATCGATCCTCGCATCCGGTTAGGTTAGGAAACAGGGGCGCTGATGCACAGAACAGCCGAGCTACCGCTGGCCGATGCGCCGCATGAGCAGTCCCCCGCGGTCGTCCGGGCGCTGCGGGCAGGGATAAAGCGTCCGGGACTGGCAGTGGGTACGCTGATCGTGATATTTCTGGTTGCGGTCGCGCTGATTGGGCCTCTGCTCACACCTTACGAGCCGACCCAGCCTCACCCGCGCAACACGCTCGAAGCGCCGTCGAGGGAGTTCCCCTTTGGGACGGACAAGTTCGGGCGCGATATTCTCACCCGTGTTGTTCACGCCACCCGGCTGGACCTGAGCATTGCCTTCGCGGTCGCCGTCAGCTCGTTTGCTATTGGTTCAACCATCGGGGCCGTGGCCGGATACTACGGCGGCTGGCTCGACGATGTGATCATGCGGGTTGTGGATGTCATGTTCGCGTTTCCGGCGTTCATTCTGGCCATGGCGATCACCGGTGTGCTGGGGGACACGGTAGAAAACGTAATCATCGCCGTTGCGACGGCCTACACCCCGTATTTCATCCGCCTGACGCGGGGCGAGATGCTCAGCGTGCGTTCGCGCGAGTACGCCGACGCCGCCATCAGCGTTGGTAACCCAAGCTGGCGTGTTGTCCTCGTCCACCTGCTGCCGAACTCGCTGGCGCCCTCGCTGGTGCAGATGGCGCTGGTATTCGGCTGGGCGATCCTGGACACGGCCGGGCTGGCGTTCCTCGGCCTGGGCATTACGCCTCCCACCGCCGAATGGGGCGTTATGGTATCCGAAGGCGCACAGCGCATCATTACCGGAGAATGGTGGATGTGGCTGTACCCCGGCATGGCGATTGTCCTGGCCGCCTTTGCCTTCAACCTAATCGGGGACGGCCTGCGCGATGTGACCGCCCGTGAGGAATACGAATGACCGATCCGGTCCTGCGCATCGAAGATCTCACGTTATCCCTCCCCGGTCAGAACGGGCGGGCGTATATTCTGGATCGGGTCTCGTTTGATGTGCAGCCGCACGAGGTGATGGGGTTGGTCGGCGAGAGCGGGTCGGGCAAGACGATGACCTCGCTGACTGTCATCAGGCTGCTGCCCCCTTCCGCTCAGGTGGAAAGCGGGCATATCTGGTTCGAAGGGCGGAACCTGCTGGCGCTCTCGGAACGCGAGATGCGGGCTGTTCGCGGCTCACAGATCGCCATGATCTTCCAGAACCCGCGCGGGGCGCTCAACCCGCTGATGCGCGCCGGGGACCAGATCGCCCGCGTTGTCCGGTTGCACAGCGGGCTGCCCGCAGAGGCAGCTTATGAGCAGGCTATTGAGCTGATGCGTCGGGTAGGCATCCCGGACGCAGCCACGCGCGCCCGTGCTTATCCCCACCAGCTCAGCGGCGGGATGGCGCAGCGCGTCCTGATCGCCATGATGCTCGCCTGCACGCCCAAGCTGCTCATAGCCGACGAACCGACGACCGGGCTGGATGTGACGATCCAGGCCCAGATATTTGAGCTGATCAGGAACGTGCAGAGCGAGACGGGGGCGGCGCTGCTGCTCATCACCCATGATCTGGGCGTCGTCGCGGAAGTGTGCCAGCGCGTGGCGGTGATGTATGCCGGGCAGATCATGGAGGTGGCCCCAGTGAGGGAGTTGTTTGCCAATCCGCAGCATCCTTACACAGAGCGCCTGCTGAGCAGCATCACGCGCGTTGACCGGCCTACCGAACTTGACCCCGAGCACGCACTGGCTCCGGTGAAGATTGAGTACAGTTCGCTTGGCTGCCGCTTTGCCAACCAGTGCCCGTACG
>FWPU01007873.1_pt1 | contig 18979 bp, 16 predicted proteins | sample 2228361 | NCBI WGS metagenome assembly FWPU01 (sample SAMEA103939777, study PRJEB20133) | metagenome
TCGGGCGCGGCCTGGGATCTGCGCAAGGCGCAGCCGTACGAATGCTATGCCGAGCTCGATTTCGACATCCCGGTGGGCAAGCACGGCGACTGCTATGACCGCTACTGCGTGCGCATGGAGGAGATGCGACAGTCCGTGCGGATCATGAAGCAATGCATCGCGAAACTGCGAGAGCCAGAGGGGCGCGGACCGGTGATGGTCGAAAACAACAAGATCGTGCCGCCCCGTCGAGCAGAGATGAAACGCTCGATGGAGGCGCTGATCCACCACTTCAAGCTCTATACCGAGGGTTTCCGGGTTCCGGCCGGCGAGGTCTATGCGGCGGTGGAGGCGCCCAAGGGCGAGTTCGGCGTGTATCTTGTCTCGGACGGCACGAACAAGCCCTACAAGTGCAAAATCCGTGCGCCTGGTTTCGCGCATCTCCAGGCAATGGATTTTCTTTGTCGCGGCCACATGTTAGCGGATGTTTCTGCGATTCTAGGTTCGCTCGACATCGTGTTCGGCGAGGTTGATCGATGAGCGTCCGCCGCCTTGCGCCGCCGGAACTGCAGCCGAAGGAGTTTTCCTTCACGGCGGAGAACCTCGCCTGGGCGCAAAAGCAACTGGAGAAATATCCGGTCGGCCGGCAGCAGTCGGCGATCATTCCGCTGTTGTGGCGCGCACAGGAGCAGGCCGGCGGATGGCTGCCGCAAAAGGCGATCGAACACGTCGCCGATTTTCTGGGGATGCCCTACATCCGCGCGCTGGAGGTCGCCACCTTCTACACCATGTTCCAACTGTCGCCGGTCGGGCGGAAGGCGCACGTCCAGGTGTGCGGTACGACGCCATGCCTGCTGCGCGGCGCCGAGGAGATCATAAGAGTCTGCCGGCAGCGCATTCACCAAGAGCCGCATCACGTGTCGGCGGACGGTGACTTTTCCTGGGAGGAAGTGGAGTGTCTCGGTGCGTGTGTGAACGCGCCCATGGTGCTGATCGGCAATGACACTTACGAAGACCTGACGCCAGAGAGCTTTTCGCGCGTGCTCGAGGGCATTGCCCGGGGACAGCCGCCGAAGCCCGGTCCGCAAGTCGATCGACAGTTCTCCGCCCCGATCGGCGGGCCGACCACGTTGAAATCCGTGGAGCCGTGAAGATGCTCGACGACAAGGATCGCATCTTCAGGAACCTCTACGGCCTCGGTGATTGGGGTCTGGCCGGCGCGCGCAAGCGCGGGGCCTGGGACGGCACCAAGGCGATCATCGCCAAGGGGCGCGACTGGCTGGTCAACGAGGTGAAAGCTTCGGGGCTGCGCGGGCGCGGCGGCGCCGGGTTTCCGACCGGTGTGAAGTGGTCGTTCATGCCGAAACAGGTGGGGGAGCGCCCGCATTACCTCGTGGTGAATGCCGACGAGTCGGAGCCGGGCACCTGCAAGGACCGCGAGATCTTGCGGCACGACCCGCATCTGTTGATCGAGGGCTGCCTGATCGCGGGCGCAGCCATGGCGGCACATGTGGGCTACATCTACGTGCGCGGGGAATTCGTGCGCGAGCGCGAGCGGCTGCAGGCGGCCATCGATCAGGCCTACGAGGCGCGACTGATCGGCAAAAACAACGTGCACGGCTGGGATTTCGACCTGTACGTGCACCACGGCGCTGGCGCCTATATCTGCGGCGAGGAAATGGCTCTGCTCGAAAGTCTCGAAGGCAAGAAGGGCCAGCCGCGGCTCAAGCCGCCGTTCCCCGCCAACGTCGGGCTCTACGGTTGCCCGACCACGGTCAACAATGTGGAGAGCATCGCCGTGGTGCCGGACATCATGCGGCGCGGCGCGGCATGGTTCGCTGGCATCGGCCGGCCGAACAACACCGGCACCAAGCTGTTCTGCATCTCCGGACACGTGGAGCGGCCCTGCACGGTGGAGGAGGCCATGGGCATTCCGCTGCGCGAACTGCTCGAGCGGCACTGCGGCGGCGTGCGCGGCGGCTGGGACAACCTGCTGGCCGTCATTCCCGGCGGCTCGTCAATGCCGCTGATCCCCGCCGGCCCGAACGGGTGCGACGACCTTTTGATGGATTTCGACGGCTGCGCCAAGCACAAGTCCGCGCTCGGCACCGCAGCGGTGATCGTCATGGACAAATCCACCGACATCATCAAAGCCATGGCGCGCATCGCCTATTTCTACAAGCACGAGTCGTGCGGCCAATGCACCCCTTGCCGCGAGGGGGTGGGGTGGATGTGGCGGGTGCTCACGCGCATGGCGGAAGGCCGCGCGCAAAAGCGCGAGATCGACATGCTGTTCGATGTGACGAAGCAGATCGAAGGCCATACGATCTGCGCATTCGGCGACGGCGCCGCCTGGCCGGTGCAGGGACTTTTGCGGCACTTCCGGCCGGAGATCGAACGGCGGATCGATCAATATACGGCAAAGACGCGGCCTGAACCGGTGCGCGTGGCGGCGGAGTAGGAAGGCGCCATGGCGAAAATCGTCGTCGACGGCAAAGAGATCGATGTCCCGCCGGAGTACACGCTGCTCCAGGCGTGCGAAGCTGCGGGCGCGGAAATTCCGCGCTTCTGCTTCCACGAACGGCTGTCGATCGCCGGCAATTGCCGCATGTGCCTCGTCGAGCTCGTGGGGTCGCCGAAGCCGGTGGCATCGTGCGCCTGGGGCGTGCGCGACTGCCGTCCCGGTCCGAACGGCGAGCCGCCCCAGGTGCGGACCAGGTCGCCGATGGCGCGCAAGGCACGCGAAGGAGTGATGGAGTTCCTGCTGATCAACCATCCGCTCGACTGTCCGATCTGCGATCAGGGCGGCGAATGCGACCTGCAGGACCAGGCCATGGCCTATGGCGTGGACTCCAGCCGTTATGTCGACAACAAGCGGGCGGTGGAGGACAAATACATCGGGCCTCTGGTCAAGACGATCATGACGCGTTGCATCCATTGCACGCGGTGCGTTCGCTTCTCGGCGGAGGTCGCTGGCGTGCCCGAACTCGGTGCCATCGGCCGCGGCGAGGACATGGAAATCACGACCTACCTCGAACAGGCCATGACGTCGGAGCTGCAGGGCAACGTGGTCGATCTGTGCCCGGTCGGGGCGCTCACCTCGAAGCCCTACGCGTTTGCTGCGCGGCCGTGGGAGCTGTCGAAGACGGAAAGTATCGACGTGATGGATGCGCTCGGCTCGGCGATCCGCGTCGATACGCGCGGACGCGAAGTCATGCGCATCCTGCCGCGCGTCAACGATGACATCAACGAGGAGTGGATTTCCGACAAGACGCGGCACGTGGTGGACGGGCTGCGGACGCAAAGGCTCGACGAGCCCTACCTGCGCGAGCATGGACGCTTGCGGCCGGCGTCGTGGAATGAAGCATTCGCGGCGATTGCCGCGCAGCTCAAATCCGCGAGGCCGCAGCGTGTCGGGGCCATCGTCGGTGATCTGGCGGCGGTCGAGGAAGTCTTTGCGCTCAAGGAGTTGATGGGCCGCCTCGGCGTCACCAATCTTGACGCGCGGCAGGACGGCGCGGCGCTTGATCCGGCGTGGGGCCGCGCGAGCTATATTTTCAACGCCACGATTGCCGGCATCGAGCGGGCCGACGCGCTGCTCATTGTCGGCTCCAATCCGCGGCGCGAGGCGGCCGTGCTCAACGCGCGCATTCGCAAGCGCTGGCGCGCCGGCAGGTTCCCGATCGGGTTGATCGGAGAAAAGGTCGATCTGACATATGCTTACGACTATCTGGGCGCAGGGCCAGAGACGCTGGCGGAGATCGCCGCCGGCCGGCATAGCTTCGCAGCAGTGCTGCGAGGAGCGGAGCGACCGCTTGTACTCGTCGGCATGGGGGCGCTCGCGCGTCCTGACGGGGCGGCGGTGGCATCGCTTGCGGCCAAGGCGGCGGTCGAACTCGGTGCGGTGGGCGGCAATTGGAATGGATTCAGCGTCCTCCACACGGCGGCGGCACGGGTCGGTGCGCTCGATGTGGGCTTTGTCCCGGGGCAGGGTGGGCTTACCGCGCGCGCCATGGCGGAGGCAGGCGCGCTTGACGTCGTGTTCCTCTTGGGCGCCGATGAGATCGAGATCGCGCCGGGTGCGTTCGTCGTCTACATCGGCACGCATGGCGATGCCGGCGCGCATCGCGCCGATGCAATTCTGCCCGGTGCGGCGTACACGGAAAAATCCGGCACCTATGTGAACACCGAGGGTCGGGTGCAGTTGGCCACGCGCGCGGCATTCCCGCCGGGGGAAGCGCGCGAGGACTGGGCGATCCTGCGGGCGCTGTCGGACGTTCTCGGCCACCGCCTGCCCTATGATTCACTGCCGCAACTGCGCAAGGCGCTGTACGCCGCGCATCCGCATCTCATGCGGATCGGGCAAATCGCGGCCGGCGACCCCGAGGACGTGAAGCGGCTTGCGCAGCGTGGCGGCTCAACGGATCGCGCCGCGTTCCGCTGCTCCATCGAAGACTTCTATCTGACCAATCCGATTGCGCGCGCGTCGGCGGTGATGGCCGAATGCTCGGCATTGGCGGAAAGCCGCGCGAAGCTCACAGCGGCGGAGTAGGCGATGACCGAATTCTTCTGGACCTACGTCTGGCCGCTGATCGTCATTGTCGCCCAGTCGCTGTTGCTGCTGGTCGTTCTTCTCGTCGCAATCGCTTATGTACTTTACGCAGACCGCAAGATCTGGGCGGCCGTGCAGATAAGGCGCGGTCCCAATGTTGTCGGACCATGGGGACTTTTGCAGTCTTTTGCTGATCTGCTCAAATTCGTCTTCAAAGAGCCGACGATCCCGGCGGGCGCCAACAAGGGCGTGTTCCTGCTCGCCCCGCTCGTCACCTGCACGCTCGCGCTTGCCGCCTGGGCCGTGATCCCGGTCGATGCGGGATGGGTGATCGCCGACATCAACGTGGGCATTCTTTACGTGTTCGCGATCTCCTCGCTCGGGGTGTATGGCATCATCATGGCCGGCTGGGCGTCGAACTCGAAATATCCGTTTCTTGCCGCGCTGCGGTCAGCGGCGCAAATGGTGTCCTACGAGGTCTCCATCGGTTTCGTCATCATCACTGTCCTGCTTTGCGCGGGGTCGCTGAAACTGTCCGCGATCGTGGCGGCCCAGGATACTCCCTACGGGCTGTTCGGCTGGTATTGGTTGCCGCTCTTGCCGATGTTTGTGGTGTTCTTCATCTCGGCGCTGGCGGAGACCAATCGGCCGCCGTTCGATCTGGTGGAAGCAGAGTCGGAGCTGGTGGCGGGCTTCATGGTCGAATACGGCTCGACCCCCTATATGATGTTCATGCTGGGCGAGTACGTGGCAATCGCCACAATGTGCGCCATGGCCACGATCCTGTTTCTCGGCGGATGGTTGCCACCGTTTCCAGTGGTGACGTTCACCTGGGTGCCGGGCGTGATCTGGTTCACGCTCAAGGCCCTGTTCATGTTCTTTCTGTTCGCCATGGCCAAGGCCATCGTGCCGCGGTACCGCTACGACCAATTGATGCGGCTGGGTTGGAAAGTGTTCCTTTCCCTGTCGATCGCCATGGTGGTAATTGTGGCAGCCGTTCTGCAGCTTGGCGCCATGGTGCTGAAGTAGAGGACGATAATGAGGCTCGATGCCGTAGCGCGCGCAGCTTTCCTGAAGGAGTTTGTGACCGGGTTTCTGCTCGGCATGCGCTACTTCTTCAAGCCGAAGGCCACGCTCAACTACCCGTTCGAGAAGGGGCCGCTGTCGCCGCGGTTCCGCGGCGAGCATGCGCTGCGGCGCTATCCGAACGGGGAGGAGCGCTGCATCGCCTGCAAGCTGTGCGAGGCGATCTGCCCGGCGCAGGCGATCACGATCGAGGCGGGTCCCCGGCGCAACGACGGCACCCGCCGCACCACGCGGTACGATATCGACATGGTCAAGTGCATCTACTGCGGACTGTGCCAGGAGGCCTGTCCGGTCGATGCCATCGTGGAGGGGCCCAACTTTGAATTCGCCACCGAGACGCGCGAGGAGCTCTACTACGACAAGGAGCGCCTGCTGGCGAACGGGGATCGCTGGGAGCGCGAAATTGCCAAGAATCTGATCCTCGACGCGCCCTATCGGTGAATGCATGCGTTCGGTTCTCCGCGCCGGGATTCGATATTCAGCTCCCCCCTGGCGGGGGAGAGCCTGCCCTCGGGCAACGACGCGAGGGTCGCTCGCGTCTTACTCGCCGAAGCGTCGCGGACTGCGCTCGACGATGCTTCGGATGACGCGCGCGGTCGGGGGGTATCCAAAAGAGCATACCCCAGACCCGGCGCGGCTAAGCCCTTGGCCGAACCGCGCCTCGGGCATCGCGCGTGCACCATTGAGCGGGTTCGGCCAAGTGCAAGTCGCGGCGCTCTCCCCCGCCAGCAGGGAGAGAACCGACAAATATGATCAGCCTATGCTCAGTAGGAGGGGAAGCCCGAAGGCGTGCGCGGAGGGTCGTCGATGATTCTCGCCGCGCTGTTCTTCTATCTGTTCGCCGCAGTGTGCGTGGCCTCGGCGTTCATGGTGATCGCGGCGCGCAATCCGGTTCACTCGGTGCTGTTCCTCATTTTGGCGTTCGTAAACGCTGCCGGCTTGTTTGTGCTTTTGGGCGCCGAATTTCTGGCGATGATTCTGGTCGTGGTCTATGTCGGCGCGGTCGCGGTGCTGTTCCTGTTCGTGGTGATGATGCTCGATGTGGATTTTGCCGAACTGCGACAGGGATTCCTGCAATATCTGCCGGTCGGCGCGCTGGTGGGCGTCGTGTTTCTGGCGGAACTCTTGCTGGTCGTCGGCGCGTGGGCCATAGGTCCCGGCGTGCCGGCCACCATCACGGCGAAAATACCGACCGGCATCCCGAACACGGAGGCGCTCGGACTCGTGCTCTACACGCGCTATGTCTACTACTTCCAGGCCGCGGGCGTGGTGCTTCTCGTCGCCATGATTGGCGCCATCGTGCTCACGCTGCGCCATAAGCCGAATGTGAAGCGGCAGAACATCGCCGAACAGGTGAGCCGCAGCAAGGAAACCGCGATCGAAATCCGCAAAGTACAACCGGGGCAGGGGATATGAGCATCGGGCTTGGGCACTATCTTTCGGTTGCCGCGATTTTGTTCACTTTCGGCATCTTCGGCATCTTTCTCAACCGCAAGAACGTCATCGTCATCCTGATGTCGATCGAACTGATCCTGCTTTCGGTGAATATCAACCTGGTTGCGTTCTCAAGTCATCTCGGCGACATCGTCGGCCAAGTGTTTGCGCTGCTCGTGCTGACGGTCGCCGCGGCTGAAGCAGCGATCGGACTTGCCATCCTCGTGGTGTTCTACCGCAACCGCGGCTCGATCGCGGTGGAAGACATCAATCTGATGAAAGGCTGACATGTATCAGGCGATCGTTCTTCTGCCGCTGCTCGGAGCGGTGATCGCTGGTGCGATCGCCATCTATGGTGCGCGCCTGCGCTTCCCCGGAGGCGAACCGTCGCCGGAACATGCGCCGCAGCCGGCGCACGGGCACACAGCAGCCGCGGCCACGCCGTCCGCGCATGAGGAGGCGACTTCGCACGAACTGCACGAGCCGCCGGCGCTGGGTTCGCGCGCTGCGGAAGTCATTACCACGTCGCTGCTGTTCATCGCCATGGCGTTGTCGTGGGTCGCGTTCGTGCGGGTGGGTTTCGGCCAATACGATGAGCGCGTGCTGCTGTTCGGCTGGATGAGCGCGGGGGATTTCAAGGCCGATTGGGCGCTGCGCATCGATACGTTGACGGTGGTGATGCTGGTGGTGGTCACCACGATCTCCGCCATCGTGCATCTCTACTCCATCGGATACATGGCCGAGGATCCCTATAGGCCGCGGTTCTTTTCTTATCTGTCGTTCTTCACTTTTGCGATGCTGGCGCTGGTGACCTCGGACAACCTGGCGCAATTGTTTTTTGGCTGGGAGGGCGTGGGGCTCGCGAGCTATCTCCTGATCGGGTTCTGGTACCACAAGCCCGAGGCGAATGCGGCTGCAATCAAGGCGTTCATCGTCAACCGCGTCGGCGACTTTGGGTTTGCGCTCGGCATCTTCGCGACCTTCATGATGACCGGGTCGATCGACTTCGACACAGTCTTCGCACAGGCGCCGGCATTGAGCGGCAAGACCATTACTTTCTTCGGATGGCATGTCGACGCGCTCACTGCCATTTGCTTTTTGCTGTTCATGGGTGCGATGGGAAAGTCGGCGCAGTTCCTGCTGCACACCTGGTTGCCTGACGCAATGGAGGGGCCGACGCCGGTCTCTGCGCTGATCCATGCCGCGACCATGGTCACAGCCGGCGTGTTCATGGTGGCACGGCTATCGCCGTTGTTCGAGCTTGCGCCAGCGGCAGCGGCTTTCGTGACACTTGTGGGCGCCACCACGGCCTTTTTTGCGGCGACCGTGGGTCTCGTGCAGAACGACATCAAGCGCATCGTCGCCTATTCGACCTGCTCGCAGCTCGGCTACATGTTTGTCGCCATGGGCGTGGGCGCCTACTCGGTCGGCATGTTTCATTTGTTTACGCATGCCTTCTTTAAGGCGCTTCTGTTCCTCGGCTCCGGCTCGGTGATCATCGCCATGCATCACGAGCAGGACATCCGCATGATGGGCGGGCTGCGCCGCAAAATGCCCGTCACCTATTGGACGATGGTGATCGGAACGCTGGCGCTCACCGGATTTCCGCTGACCGCGGGGTATTTCTCCAAGGATGTCATCATCGAAGCGGCTTATGCGGGAACCAACCTGTTTGCCGGATATGCCTTTCTCCTCACTGTGATCGCCGCGGGGCTGACCGCGTTCTATTCGTGGCGGCTGATCTTCAAGACGTTCCACGGCGAGCCGCATGACCGGCATCACTACGAGGCGGCGCGGGAAAGCCCGCCGGTGGTGCTGGTGCCGCTCGTCGCGCTGGCGGCCGGTTCGATTCTCTCCGGTCTGCCGTTCAAGTCGCTGTTTGCCGGCGACGCTATTGCGGGCTTCTTCCGCGAGTCGCTCAAGCAAGGCGGCGCGATCATCGAGGCGATGCATCATGCGCCGGTATTCGTAATGTGGCTGCCGACGCTGATGATGGCGATCGGCTTTGCGATCGCGTACCAGTTCTACATCCGTCGTCCTGACATTCCTGACGCGCTGGCGCGCGAGCATAGCGTCCTGTATCGCTTCCTGCTCAATAAATGGTACTTCGACGAGATCTACGAGGCGCTGCTCGTGCGCCCGACCAAGCGGCTCGGGAGGCTCCTGTGGAAGGGCGGCGACGGTTGGCTGATCGATGGCTTCGGGCCGGACGGGGTGTCGGCGCGCGTGCTCGATGTAACCCGCAACACAATTCGCCTGCAGACGGGCTATCTCTATCACTACGCCTTCGCCATGCTCATCGGCGCGGCGCTCCTGATCACCTGGTTCATGTTCGCCGGAGGGCCTCACTGATGGCGAGCTGGCCGATCCTGTCCGTCACCACCTTCCTGCCGCTCGTCGGCGCGCTGTTTATCCTGGCGCTGCGCGGGGAGGACGAGGCGATGAAGCGCAATGCGCGCTGGGTCGCGTTGTGGACCACGCTGGTCACGCTCGGCGTGTCGTTGGTGATGGCTTGGCGCTTCGATCCGACGCTGCCGGAATTCCAATTCGTCGAGAAGCGTTTCTGGCTCGGCGGCTACGGCACCTACCACATGGGCGTCGACGGCATCTCGCTGCCGTTCGTAATCCTGACCACCGCGCTGATGCCGCTGTGCATCGCGGCGAGCTGGGTGACGATCGAGACCCGGGTCAAGGAATACATGGTGGCATTCCTGGTGCTGGAGACGCTGATGGTCGGCACGTTTTCGGCGCTCGATCTGGTGCTGTTCTATCTCTTTTTCGAAGGCGGGCTGATCCCGATGTTCCTCATCATCGGGGTGTGGGGCGGGCCGCGGCGGGTGTACGCGAGCTTCAAGTTCTTCCTCTACACGCTGCTCGGCTCGGTGCTGATGCTGCTCGCCATCATGGCGATGTACTGGCAGGCCAAGACCACCGACATCAGCGTGCTGCTGCACCACAGCTTCCCGCGCGAGATGCAGACCTGGCTGTGGCTGGCGTTCCTCGCCTCGTTTGCGGTGAAGCTGCCGATGTGGCCGGTGCACACTTGGTTGCCCGACGCGCACGTGGAAGCGCCGACCGCAGGCTCGGTCATCCTGGCCGCCATCCTGCTGAAGATGGGCGGCTACGGGTTCCTGCGCTTCTCGCTGCCGATGTTCCCCGCGGCCTCGCAGGACTTCGCGCCGCTGATCTTCGCGCTGTCGATCGTGGCCATCGTCTACACCTCGCTGGTCGCGCTGATGCAGGAGGACATGAAGAAGCTGATCGCGTATTCCTCCGTGGCGCACATGGGCTTCGTGACCATGGGGATCTTTGCCGCCACGGCGAACGGCCTCACCGCCGCACAGGCGGCGCCGGGCGTGTCGGGCGCGATATTCCAGATGGTCTCGCACGGCATTGTGTCCGGTGCTTTGTTTTTGTGCGTCGGGGTGGTCTACGATCGCATGCACAGCCGCGAGATCGCCGACTATGGCGGACTGGTGAACCGTATGCCCGCGTATGCCGCGGTGTTCATGGTGTTCACGCTAGCCAACGTCGGGTTGCCCGGCACTTCGGGCTTCATCGGCGAATTCCTGACGCTGCTGGCGGCGTTCCGCGCCAATACCGCTGTTGCGACGCTCGCCACGCTCGGCGTCATCCTATCCGCCGCCTATGCGTTGTGGCTCTACCGCAAGGTCATCTTTGGCAAGCTGGAGAAACCGAGCCTCACGAGCATTGCCGACCTGAGCTATCGAGAAGTCGCGATCTTTGTGCCGCTGGTGGCACTTACGATCCTGCTCGGCGTGTACCCCAAGCCGGTGCTCGACGTCTCAGCGGCCTCGGTGAATGCGTTGCTCGAGAGCTATCATCAGGCGCTCGGCGCCAAGCAGGCGGCCCTGGGGAATTGAGCATGAGCGAGCTCGCAGCCTTTGCGCCGATGATCCCGGAAATCGTGCTCGCGATCGGCGTCATGGCGCTGTTGATGTACGGGGTCTACAGCGGCGAACGCGCGGTGCAGACCGTCTACGGGCTTGCGATCGGGATCCTCATCGGCGCGGCCCTGCTGGTGGCCCTGCTGCCGGATGGGGCGTTTCGCACAAGCTTTGTGCTCGACGATTTCGCACGCTTTCTCAAGGTGTTGGCGTTTGGAGGGTCGGCCGTCGCGATCATCATGTCGATCGAGTATCTGCAGCTGGAGAAGCAGCAGAAATTCGAGTACCCGATCCTGATCCTGCTGTCGGCGATCGGAATGGGGATGATGATCTCCGCCACCGACCTGATCGCGCTGTATCTCGGGCTCGAATTGATGAGCCTGTCGCTGTATGTAGTGGCGGCATCGAACCGCGACTCACTGCGTTCGACGGAAGCGGGCCTGAAATACTTCGTTCTCGGCGCGCTGTCCTCGGGGATGCTGCTATACGGCTGCTCCTTGATCTACGGCTTTACCGGCACCGTAGAATTCGCCGGCATCGCCAAAGCCTCACAGCAAGCCGGCACCGGCCTGATCTTCGGCCTGGTATTCTTGTTCGCCGGGCTGTGCTTCAAGGTGTCGGCAGTGCCATTCCACATGTGGACGCCGGATGTCTACGAAGGCGCGCCGACACCAATCACCGCGTTCTTTGCTGCGGCACCAAAAATTGCGGCGATGGCGCTGTTTTTGCGCGCGGCAATCGGGGCGTTTCCCGACATCGTGCCGCAATGGCAGCAGATCATCGTTTTTGTCGCCATTGCATCCATGGCGCTCGGCGCGTTTGCGGCGATCGGCCAGCGCAATATCAAGCGATTGATGGCCTACTCGTCCATCGGCCACATGGGCTATGCGCTGGTCGCGCTCGCACCGGGAACGGCGACCGGCGTGCAGGGTGTGCTGGTGTATCTGGCGATCTATCTGGCCATGACGCTCGGGACTTTCGCCGTCATTCTTGCGATGCGGCGCGGCGATGAGATGGTGGAGGAGATTCAGGACCTTGCGGGGCTTGCGCGCACCAATCCGCCGCTCGCGTTGTTTCTGGCGCTGCTGTTGTTCTCGCTCGCCGGCATCCCGCCGCTGGCCGGCTTCTTCGCCAAATTTTACGTTTTCCTGGCCGCCATCGAAGCCGGGCTCTACACGCTTGCCGTGATCGGCGTTCTCGCCAGCGTCGTGGGCGCCTATTACTATCTGGCGATCGTGAAGATCATGTACTTCGACGAACCGGCAAAGGGTTTTGTTCCGATGCCGGTGGAGCTGAAGGCCGTACTCGGCGTCACTGGTCTGTTCAACCTCTTGTTCTTCGTCTATCCGGCCCCGCTGCTCGATGCCGCGAGTGCGGCGGCGAAATCGCTGTTCTGATGAATTCTGCGATCCCGGCGCGGCACGTAAGGATGATCGAATACGACACGGTTGCCTCGACCAACGCAGAGGCGCTCGCCTTGGCGCGCGCCGGGGAGAAAGGGCCGCTGTGGGTGAAGGCCCGATGCCAGACCGCGGGTCGCGGGCGGCGGGGTCGCGCATGGGTCTCGGAGCCAGGCAATCTTTACGCAAGCCTTTTGTTGATCGATCCGGCGCCAGCCGACCGCGCGGCCGAGCTTTCCTTCGTGGCGGCGCTTGCGGTGCATGACGCGGTGGCTGCGCTTGCGCCGCATCTTGCTGTGCAACTTGCGCTGAAATGGCCGAACGATGTGCTCTGCGCCGGCAAGAAATTCTGCGGGATTTTGGTGGAAGGCGAGGGGCCTGCGGTGGTCATCGGGATCGGCGTCAATTGCGCGCATCATCCCGATCAGGCGACGCACTCCGCCACGGATCTTGCGTCTGCTGGCGCATCGGTTCCGGTCGAGCTGGTGTTCTCGGCCGTATCGCATGCCCTGATGCACCGGATTTCGCAATGGAACCGCGGTGCAGGCTTCGATGCGATCCGTGCCGATTGGCTGGCGCGCGCCGCCGGCGTTGGCGAGACGATACGCGTGCGTGTGCCTGACGCCGAAATCTCGGGCCGCTTCGAGACCATCGACGGCCGGGGGCGCCTTATCGTCCGGCTGCCCGACGGCAGGAGCGCAGAGATTGCGGTCGGCGAGGTCCTTGCATTTTCCGCCGCGGGTGGCACGGCGGCAGGGACGGAGGGCTAGGCATGGCCGGTCCGGGGGGCGAGCTGGTGTTCGCGCCGCTCGGCGGCACAGGCGAAATCGGCATGAATCTTTCGCTCTATGGCCTGGGCGACGAGCGACGCCGGACCTGGCTTGCCGTCGACCTTGGCGTGTCATTCGCTTGGGAGGAGCAGCTTCCCGGCATCGACCTGATCATGCCGGACGTGCGTTACTTGGTGGAGGAGCGGCGCAATCTTGCCGGGTTGGTGCTCACCCACGCGCATGAGGACCATTTTGGCGCGCTGCTCGACCTGTGGCCGCAGCTGCAAGTGCCGGTCTATGCAACGCCGTTCACAGCCGCGTTGCTGGCCGCCAAGCAGCAGGCCGAGCTGGCTGCGCCGGAAATCCCCGTCAAGACAGTGCCACTTGGCGCGCGCTTCAAGGTGGGGCCGTTCGATATCGAGCTTGTATCAATGGCGCATTCGATTCCCGAGTCGAACGCACTGATCATTCGCACCCCGCACGGCAATGTGCTGCACACCGGCGACTGGAAGATCGATCCGACGCCCGTGATCGGTCCACCGACCGACGAGGCCAAGTTGCGCGCGCTCGGCGAGGAGGGCTGCCTTGCGCTGATCGGCGATTCCACCAACGCAATCCGTGAGGGGCGCTCGCCGTCGGAGGCCGACGTGGCGCGCACGCTCGGGGAAATCATCAAGAATGCACGCCGGCGGGTGGCGGTGACGACCTTCGCCTCCAACGTCGGCCGCATCCGCGCCGTGGCCGCGGCGGCGCAGGCGAGCCGCCGCGAGGTGGTGGTGGTGGGCCGCGCCATGGAGCGAATTGTCCAGGTCGCGCGCGAAACCGGGTATCTCGACGGTGTGCAGGAGTTCCGAAGTATTGAGGCCTACGGCTACCTGCCGCCGGACAAAGTGGTGGCGCTGTGCACCGGCAGCCAGGGTGAGCCGCGCGCGGCGCTGGCTCGCATTGCCGAAGACGAGCATCCGGAAGTCGCGCTGAGCAAGGGCGATTGCGTGGTTTTTTCGTCGCGCCCGATTCCGGGAAACGAAAAGGCGATCGCGCGCATCATCAACGGCCTGATCGACCTCGGCGTGGAGGTCATCACCGACCGAACGCATCTTGTGCACGTGTCGGGTCATCCGCGCCGCGCCGAGCTCGAAGACATGATGGCTTGGGTGCGGCCGCAGATCGTGATCCCGGTGCACGGCGAGGCCTTGCATCTTGCCGAGCACGCGGCGCTGGCGCGCCGGTGCGGCGCGAAAGTGGTGAGTTGTCGCAACGGCGACGTGGTGAAGCTTGCTCCGGGTGAACCCGGCATCGTCGATGAAATTCCTGCCGGCCGCCTCTACAAGGACGGCACGCTCCTGGTCTCCGCCGAAGCGCTGACACTTGCGGACCGCAGGCGGCTCGGGTTTGCCGGGATCGTCACCGTGTCGCTTGCGCTGAGCGAGCAGGGTGCGCTGGTCGCTGACCCGATTGTCGATCTGATCGGCATCCCTGAGCATAATGCGAAGGGCGAATTGATGGCGGGGATCGCCTATGATGCGGTGCTGGCGACCTTCGAGTCATTGCCCAAACCGCGGCGGCGCGATCCGGAGACCGTGGCGGAGGCGATACGGCGCGGCGTGCGGGCGGCCATCGGCGAGCAGTGGCAGAAAAAACCGGTGTGTCGCGTCCAGGTCCTGGAGGTTTGAATGATCGGCCGGCTCAATCACGTCGCGATCGCGGTGCGCGACCTTGAGCAAGCGGCGCGGGTGTATCGCGATATCCTGGGTGCGGAGGTCTCGGCGCCGGTCCCGCTGCGCGAGCACGGCGTGACCACGGTTTTCGTCACGTTATCCAACACGAAAATCGAACTGATCTCGCCGCTCGGAGAGCAATCCCCGATCGAAAAATTTTTGCAGCGAAATCCGGACGGCGGAATACATCATGTCTGTTACGAAGTGGACGACATTTTCGCGGCACGGGACAAGCTCAAGGTCGCGGGGGCGCGGGTGGTCGGAGACGGCGAGCCCCGGATCGGCGCGCACGGAAAACCCGTGATTTTTCTGCATCCTAAGGACTTCGCGGGGACCTTGATCGAGCTGGAACAGGTCTGAAGGCCCATGGCTGTTTCGACGGCGATCGCCATCTATTTCTTGATCTGGTGGATCGTGCTGTTCGCCGTGCTGCCCTGGGGGGTGCGCGCGCAGGGGGAGGGCGGAGCACCCGGCACTGATCCGGGCGCGCCGGCGTTGACTCACCTCAGAGCCAAGCTCGCGTGGACGACGGTGGTTGCAACCGCGATCTTTGCGGCGTTGTGGTTCGTATATTCGCGGCAGCTTGTGACGCTTGACGGACTCGCCAAATTTTTCGGGCTAATGCGTTGAAGCCGCCGACTTCCGTCACGTGCACTTCTGTCGCGGCCATAAACAATAGAGCAGGGCGGTAGGCCCTGCTCTCGCTTTCCTGGCAGTCTGCCCCGACACGCGGGTACGTTCTTCGAGGCGGCGTGATCGCGTACTGTGGCTGGTTACCCTCGCTTAGCGTTTGCTGAGCTTTGCCGCACTCCTGGATCCGTCGAGTTCGATTCTCAGGGCGGCGGCAAGCTAGCCAATTGTCGGCATGATGTCATTACCGGACGCCGCGTTATCCCCTGCCCGTTCGCGCGGCAATCGCCGCGTTTTTTTCTTCGCGCCTGAAAAACCCTGTCATATAGTCGGCAATCTCCGTTTATTCACGACAATGTGATGCGCCTTTCCCGTTACTTCCTTCCGATCCTGCGTGAGACGCCGAAGGAGGCGGAAATTGTCTCGCATCGGCTCATGCTGCGCGCCGGCATGCTCAGGCAGCAGGCTGCGGGCATCTACACGTTCCTGCCACTCGGTCTACGCGTGCTGAAAAAGGTATGCCAAATCGTGCGCGAGGAGCAGGATCGCGCGGGCGCCATTGAGCTGTTGATGCCAAACATCCAACCGGCGGAGTTGTGGCGCGAAAGCGGACGCTACGACGATTATGGCAAGGAAATGTTGCGCATCGTGGATCGACACCAGCGCGATCTGTTGTTCGGGCCGACAAACGAGGAGATGATCACGGAAATTTTTCGCGCCTATGTGCGCTCGTATAAGGATCTACCGCTCAATCTCTATCACATTCAGTGGAAGTTTCGGGATGAGATCAGGCCGCGGTTCGGCTTGATGCGGGGGCGCGAGTTTCTGATGAAGGACGCCTATTCGTTCGACGTCGACCAGGCCGGGGCCCGGCATGCGTACAACCGGATGTTTGTGGCCTATTTGCGCACGTTCGCGCGGATGGGCCTGAAGTCGATCCCGATGGTGGCGGAAAGCGGGCCGATTGGCGGGAATTTGAGCCATGAATTCATAATCTTAGCCTCAACGGGAGAGTCCGAGGTGTTCTGTCATAAGGATTACCTCGATTTCGAGGTTCCGGGGGAGGACGTCGACTTCGAGAGTGTGAAGGGACTGCAGGCGATCTTCGACAAGTGGACCTCACTCTATGCCGCCACTTCCGAAAAACATGATCCGGAGGCGTTCGCCAAACTGCCGCCGGACAAGCAGGTGTCGGCGCGCGGGATCGAGGTCGGCCACATCTTCTACTTCGGGACCAAATATTCCGAGCCGATGAAGGCGGTGGTGAGCGGTCCGGATGGCGTGGAGCGGCCGGTGCACATGGGTTCCTACGGCATTGGGCCAAGCCGGCTCGTGGCAGCCTTGATCGAGGCGTTCCACGACGACGCCGGCATCAAGTGGCCGGAGCCTGTCGCCCCGTTCAAGGTGATCATCCTCAACCTCAAGCAAGGTGATGCGAGCACTGACGGGGTGGCGGAAAGCCTCTACCGGGAGCTCTGCGCAAGGGGCGTCGAGGTGCTTTACCATGATCTCGACGAGCGGCCGGGCTCGAAGTTTGCCACGGCGGATTTGATAGGAATCCCTTGGCAGGTGATGGTCGGGCCGAAGGGGCTTGCCACCGGCACGGTCGAGATCAAGCGGCGCGCCGACGGCAGCCGGGAGAACTTGAGCCCGGCCGCGGCCGTGGATCTGCTGTCGCGATGAAGGTTGGCCTTTGTGCCTTAACCGTTCGGGCAGCGATGGCTTGAAACCGCCAGAATCGAGTGAAAATCGCAGCACAACCGACCGAGCGTTCGATGAAGGAACCGACTGATACAGGGGCTTTCGCGCCGTTCGAATGGATGCTGTCGCTGCGCTATCTGCGGGCGCGCCGCAAGGAGGGATTCATTTCGGTCATTGCGGGGTTCTCGTTCCTCGGCATCATGCTCGGCGTTGCGACGCTCATCATCGTGATGGCGGTGATGAACGGGTTCCGCAAGGAATTGCTCGACAAGATACTCGGGCTCAATGGACACCTTGTTGTGCAGCCCCAGGAGACGCCGCTCACCGATTTTGCGGCCGTGGCCGAGCGCATTGGCAAGGTGCCCGGCGTTCGGTTTGCGGTTCCGCTCGTGGAAGGTCAGGCGCTCGCCTCCTCGCCGATCAACGCGGGCGGCGTGATCGTGCGCGGCATCCGCGGCGAGGATCTCGCGCGGCTGCCTTCGATCGCCAACAACGTCAAGCAGGGCACGCTCGAGGGGTTCGATCAGGGACAGGGCATCGCGATCGGCCGCCGGCTTGCCGATCAGCTCGGGGTGCGCACCGGCGACAGGCTGACGCTGGTTTCGCCGCACGGCGCGGTGACGCCGTTCGGCCCCACCGTGCGCACCAAGGATTACCGGATCGCTGCGGTGTTCGAGATCGGCATGTCGGAATACGACGCGGCGATCGTGTTCATGGCGCTCGGCGAGGCGCAGGCCTATTTCAACCGGGAAGGCGACGTCAGCTCGATCGAAGTCTATGTCGACGATCCGGACAAGGTCGGACAGCTTCGGCCGCTGATCACCGAAGCGGCGCGACGCCCGATCTTCATGATCGACTGGCGGCAGCGCAACGTCACCTTCTTCAGCGCGCTGCAGGTCGAGCGCAACGTGATGTTCATCATTCTGACGTTGATCGTCGTGGTGGCGGCGCTGAACATCATCTCCGGCCTCATCATGCTGGTCAAAGACAAGAGCAGCGACATCGCCATCCTGCGCACCATGGGGGCGACCAAGTCCTCCATCATGCGGGTGTTCTTCATCACCGGAGCTTCCATCGGCGTGGTCGGCACCGTGTGCGGGTTTTTCCTCGGGCTGATCGTGTGCCTGAACATCGAGTCGATTCGCCAGTTCATGTCCTGGCTCACGAACACCGAGCTGTTCCGTCCGGAAATCTACTTTTTGTCGCGGCTGCCGGCGGAGATGGACTTCGGAGAGACCATGGCGGTGGTGCTGATGGCGCTCGCGCTGTCGTTTGCGGCAACACTCTATCCGTCTTGGCGCGCGGCGCGCCTCGATCCGGTCGAGGCGCTGCGCTACGGGTAGGCTGATGGCGCAGCGCGACAATCCGGTGCTTCTGCTGCAGGGGATCGAGCGGCGCTATTGGCAGGGCGACGTCGTGCTCGAAATCCTGCGCGGGGCGGAGCTGGCGGTCTGGGCCGGGCAATCGGTGGCGCTGGTGGCGCCTTCCGGGGCGGGAAAATCCACGCTCTTGCACATCGCCGGGCTGCTTGAGCGGCCGGACGCGGGCGAAGTGTATGTGCACGGCGTTCCCACCTCGGCCTTGAGCGACGATGCGCGCACGCGGCTGCGACGAACGCAAATCGGCTTCGTCTATCAGGCGCATCATCTCTTGCCGGAATTTTCCGCGATCGAAAACGTGATGCTGCCGCAGATGATCCGCGGCCTCGCCAAGGATGTGGCTGCGCGCCGGGCGGCGGAGTTGCTGGGCTACCTCGGGCTGAAGGAGCGGCTCACGCACCGGCCGGCCGAGCTTTCCGGCG
>FWPU01007431.1_pt1 | contig 18972 bp, 10 predicted proteins | sample 2228361 | NCBI WGS metagenome assembly FWPU01 (sample SAMEA103939777, study PRJEB20133) | metagenome
CGTCCCCCACCCCCTTGCCTTCGCCAACGGCCACGCCCCAACCACCGCCGCGTCAGCCCATCTTTGGCACGCAGATGAACCGGGTGGATGCTGCCCACGGCCTGGATCTGGCGCTGCAAGCCGGCGTACACTGGTTGCGGTTGGCCACTTTCCCCTGGGATCGGATCGAGCCGGATCGTACCGACCCACCCACCTATCGCTGGGATGTGGTGGACGAAGCCAGCCTGCGCCAGGCGGCTGAGGCCGGGTTCCAGATCATTGCCATTGTCCAGTTCACGCCCGACTGGGCACAAAAAGTCCCCGGCGCAACATGCGGCCCGATCCGGGAGGAAAGCCTGGCCGCGTTCGGGCAGTTCCTGCAAGCGTTGGTCAGCCGCTACGGTGCGACGCCTTACAACGTGCGCTACTGGGAGCTGGGTAACGAGCCGGACGTGGACCCCGGCCTGGTTCGACCCCGTTCCGTCTTTGGTTGTTGGGGTGACCAGGCAGACGAGTATTATGGTGGACGGTACTATGCCCAGATGCTCAAGGTCGCCTACCCGGCTATCAAGTCTGTTGACCCGCAGGCCCAGGTGCTCATCGGTGGGTTGCTGCTGGACCGCCCCTCCGGCGGCCAAGACAGCAGCCCGCGCTTTCTAGAAGGGGTCCTCGAGGCCGGAGGCGGCGACTATTTCGACATGGTGAGCTTTCACGCCTACAGCTACTACGGCGGCACGCCGGGGCTGATGGGCAACCAGAAGTGGCCCGGCTCACCGACGGTGATGCCGGCCAAGGTTGCCTTTTTGCGAGAGGTGCTGGCGCGGTACGGCTATGCTGACAAACCGTTGATCAACACCGAGGCGGCGTTGCTGTGCCGCCAGGCCAGCGCCGATTGTCTGGAGATGCAAGCTGCCTACCTGCCCCGCGTCTATGCCGAAGCATTGGCCTTGGGGCTGGAAGGTCAGGTGTACTATGCCTGGATCAATGAGAACTGGAACCACGTCGGCCTGATCCTGCCCGACTTGACGCCCAAGCCGGTCTACCGCGCCTATCAGACGGCAGCTTTTTTCCTCACGGCGGTTCGCTACCAGGGGCGGGCAACCGGCTATCCCCCAGAGTTCGAGGGCTATACCTTCCGTCGAGACGATGGCAGCGGTTTCGTAGATGTGTTGTGGTCGGCTGATGGGGGGGCGTATGGCCTCCCCCTGCCGCCGGGTGCCGCCGCCTTTGACCGATATGGTGCGCCCATCGCCGGACCGGACCGGGTTGTGGTGGATTTCAACCCGGTTTACGTCACTCGATAGCCCGCGAACAGATCGTCCGCGAAGGCATCGCCGACAGAGCCTCCGCCGATCCAGGGATGTCTCGACCATAAAGGCCGGGGCGATCACCCATGCGACCGGCAAGCTGACAGGTCATCGGCTTTCGCTCCGGCGATATAGGATCAGCCGCAGCGATGCCTGGCCAAAGTCGCGGACCGGCCGGTAGAAGAGCTGGAACCAGTCACTCTGGGTTAAGGCGGAAAAGGCGTCGGTGTGTAACGCGACATAATCCGGTTGGTAGGTCTGAATCGCCCAGGCTGCTGCTTCCTGATAGGTGTTGTTGGGCCCCAGTTGGCGGGCTATGTCGGGTTGGATAAGGCCGGCAAAATCAATCATGGGGCGTTGGGCATAGTAACCGATGATCCCCACTTCTAACGCCCCCACGCTGGCCTGGGGAGGGGTGTTGCTTTCCAACCATTGCCCGATCTGGCGGTAGACCTCCAGCCGGGGATCGGGTTGCCGGCAGGCAGCGAACACTCCCGATACCAGCGGGGCCAGCAGGGTGATCACCAGGAGGCCGGTAACGCTCCCGGTCACCAGGCAGGGCAGCCGGGCCTGTGCTAACAGGCGCAAGAGGGCTACGGCTCCTTCTGCCACCAGCACAACAAAGGCCGGCAGGAGGGGAACATAGTACCAGAAATAGCGGCTGACCCCCAGAAAGATATAGGCCAGGGAGTAGAGGACGGTCCACACCAACAGTGGCAGCCAATGGCGGGCCTTGCTCGCCACCCGGCCCAGGCCCACGACGGCCAGTGCTCCGTGCAACCAGTAGAGCGGCTGGCGACCATAGGCGCGGACCAGGTTCAAGAATCCGGGGCCAAAACGGGTGCTGATGGCCATTTGCCCCTGTTGTTGTTTGGCTGACAGGGTGACCGGGATGGGGGAACCGAAATAGCACCACAGCCCGGCGTACCAGAGTCCGACCAGCCCGACATATAGGATCACCGGCTGCCACGGCATAGAGCGCCTGCCCCCCCGATCGTAACGGCGGCGACAGACCAGATAGCAAAGGGCCAAGGCAGCGGCAGCGATCACACCATCGGGCCGGACCATGGTTGCGAGGGCCAGGATGCCGGCTGCCAGGCCCAGGCGAGACCGGTCGTAGGCGTATAGCCCGGCCAGGATCAAGGCCACGTAGGTGCAGGTTTCGGCGCCAAAGGTTCTGAGCAGCAGCGGCGACAGGCTTAGCAACAGGGCCGCTATCATCCCGGCGGCTTTCTGGCCCCGACCCTTTGCCCAGCCAAACAGGCAGGTGGCGCTCACGACCAACGCCAGGGCGCTCAGGGCGTTGCTCAAGGTGGGCAGATCGGGCCAAAGCAGGCCCAGGCCGGCCAACAGGACGGCATACAAAGGCGCAGTGGTGCTAAGTGTCCGTTGCCCGACGTTGTACACAAACCCGTGGCCAGCCAGCAGGTTCCTGGCGTAGCGGAAAGTGATGTATGGGTCATCGTAGCCCCAATGGCCCAAGAGCAGAATCAGCCCGACCAGAATCAGCAACCCCAGGGCCAGGGCTATGGTGTCCGAATTGCGATTCTGAGCCGGACCGGCTGGCCCGGTTCGATTCTCATGTGGCTGTGTGTAGCGAATCATCTATCATCACCATTGGAATGGTAGCATTCAAACCTGCTTCCAGATGCCCTCTTGCGATTAACGGCTTATAAGCGGCAAGAAAAGATAGAAACAGGAATAGGAGGCCGACACTTGGTGCGCCCCACCCGTCAGTCCGGCGATCAGCAGCCCCTCGGCGGTCATCTCCGCCGGCTGCTCCCCGACCGGCCCATTGTCCCAGACGAAGGCCCCATCTAACGTCACCACGGCGTCGTAGCGGGTGAACGGCAGCAGGACTTCGCCGCTGCTGGTTGAGGGGGCAGTCAGGCTCAGGTCAAATTGGCCACAGTGGGGAGATTGCCAGTCTATCTCCAGGGCACCACTGCCCAGCGGCACCGCTCCCCGGGCGTAGGCCAGGCCGCCGGGGTGGGGAGCCACGCGCCAGCGGTCGGGGCCGGTGGCCAGCCCACCCAGCACGTGTGCCGACAGGAACCAGGTCGGCGATCCGCCCCAGGCGTGGGATAGGCTCTGGCCCCGCGTCTGGTTGGGGGTGAACATCTCCCACCAGGTCGTCGCACCCTGGCTGATGAGGCGGCCATACTGCTCGCGGATCAGGCCCAGCGCCTGGCCAGTGTGCCCGGTCCGCCCCAACGCCTCCAGCACCGAAAAGATACCCAGCGGCTCGACCACGGCCCAGCCCTGCTCGTCAAAGAATGGCGAAAGCTGGCGGATCAGGGCCTGGGCAGTGGATGCCCGGCGCTCTGGCGGGACAACGCCGTAGCGCAAGGCCCACGCCTGGGCGTGGGGTGCGGCCGGGACCAAGGCTCCGTCGAGGCGGCTGGCAGCGTAACAGCCCTCTTCTGGCAGAAAGAGGGTGGCGTTGATCGCCTGCTGGACGGCCAGGCTGTGGTCGTAGTAGCTTTGGGCCAGCCCGGCATCGCCCAGGGCGGTGGCCAGGTCGCCCATCTGCCGCAGCACAGCGGCGTACTGGGCGTTCAAGGCGGTGGATTGGCCGCTGCGGCTGCTGACCGCCGGCCAGTCTACAAGCGCCGACTGGGACCAGTGGGCCGGGGGCACGTTCAGCAGCCCCTCGGACCCTTCATAGGTTGCCAGGAAAGAGAGGAGCCGCTGGGCAGCTGGATAGAGTTCGGTCACCAGGGCCAAGTCGCCGCTCAGCGTCCAGTAGTCGTGCAACCCCTCGATCCAGCCCATCGCATAGTCCAGGACGATAGCCCCTTCTCCGTTGGGGGCCATAGCCGCCGGACGGCCATCGGCGTCAATGGCATCGGCCATCAGGCGCAGCCCCCGGCGAAACAGCACGAGGTCGCCGAAAGCGGCCCGGTTGACGTGGAAGGCAATCAGGGCATCACCCCACCACTGGCCGCGCTCGCGCCAGGGGGTATCGGTGTAGGCGTCGGTCATGTTGGGGCGCAATGTGTCAACACCGATCTGCCATATCCGGTTGAGCAGCGCATCCGGGGAATCGAACCAGCCACTCTGAGTGACCGGGTAGACCTCTTCCACCGCCCGGATGTTGTGCAGATAGACCGGCCCTGGGCCGTAGACCTGCAACAGCAGGTAGCGCCCCGATCGAGTGTCCAGGGTTGTCAGTTGGCGCGGTGTGCCATCTAGCACCCACGAATCCACCTGGCTCCACAGGTTGGATACCAGCGACCCGGGGTTGGGCAGGGTGCGGCCCTCGGTCAGCCGCTCATCCCAGCCGGCGTCCACGATAGTCCCGGCCGGCCCGTCAGCCTCCAGGCTCAGGCGGGCATGGAGGGTGCGGCCAAAGTCCAGCACCAGGTAGCGGGGTGTATTGCCGGTGGGGATGGTCACCTCGGCACCGGTGGGCCACAGCGACACCTGGGGAGCGCCTGCGCCGCCGGCAACCGGGTTGGCCAGCAAGGTGCGTCGTCCGGGGTTGTGGACGGGCACAATGCCCGGGCTGCCGGCCAGTTGCAAGCCCTCCAGGCTGATGGCCAGAGTGCGGCCGCCGGGCCGGGTGCAGAGGAATTCTTGGCGCCAGGGCCAGGCCGTGGAGTAGGTGAACGGACTGAGGGCCGCGCAGGCTTCCTCGGCGGGAATGGTGACGGACAGGGTATGCGGCCCGGCGGCCAACGCCTGTTCGGCAACCAGGACGTCCGGGCGGCGTGGGTCGTTCAGGGGGACCCAGGTCAGGGCTGGCCCGCCATCCACGCGGATGGGGTGGGAATCCAGCGCCTCCAGACGGAGGGTCGTGGCGGCTGTGGCCGTTATCCACAATGTCTGGGTGATGGGTGGGCCGTTGCCGGTGGGATGCTCCAGATCGGCGAGATGCCAGCCTGGCGAAAGCAGGCCGCTTTCGACCAGGGCGACCGGCGCCTGTGGCACCTCTTCCGGCGGCGGGATGGTGCGCGCCGACAGGGCTGGGAACGGCGAAGGGGTTACCGTCTGGGCGTAGGGCCAGGCGCTGTCGTTGAAGGAGGGTTGCATCCAGTCGGCAGGCAGCCGGCGCAGGTCCAGCACCTCCATCGGGCCGATCAGGTCCAACTGAGAGATGGGGCCGGCGGCTGCGTCCCACGCCGGGGAGATGATCGCCTTCCAGTGGCTGCCGGTGGAGGTTACAGGTTGCCAGGTCGAGCCGGTCCAGCCGCGCAGGCTGGCCTGCAGCGCCGCCTGTGCCGATTCGGATCGCCGCGTATTGGGCGCGTACTGGACCAGGACGGCCACTGTGTGCGGACCGGAAGCCAGCCCGGTCAGGGTAAAGGTGTCGAATTCTTGCCGCACCCGTGAAAAGCGCGCTGGCCCGCGCCCCAACCATTCCCCATCCAGCCACACCTGGTAGCGTGTGTCGGCGATAATGGCCAGTTCCACGGGGTCCAATCCTGCCGGCAGGCTGAAGCGGTGGCGGAAGAGGGCTACTGTCCCCTCCCCTGCTTGCCCGGCAGCCCAGATGGGCGCTCCGGCCAAAAGCGGCTGGGCCAGGGCAACCGGGGCTGGACCGGGCAGGATGTTCAACACGATGAGGGCCAGCAAAGCCAGCGAAAGCCAGGGCCTGCCAGGATGCGCCAGATCGTTGTTGCGGTGTACTGCTGCCAGAGCCACCGGTTGACAGAACCGGCGTAGATATGCTACAATGGCCGGGAAACTTGTGCGAGGTGAGAACTGTGTGTCATAGACAGCGTGCCATGATTTTGCCATTCCTGGTGCTCCTGCTCGTGATGGTTTTGCCCTGGTCGGCTCTATCGGCTGATGACCTGGTGGTGGTGTGTTTGCCCTTTGTCGCACGCAACCACTCCTGGGAAACGCCATTTGGGACTGAGAGCAATCCTCCGCTGACCGGCACATTGTTGCAGCGAGCCGACGAGTTGGGTGTTACCTGGGCGCGTTTTAATCGCCGGAGCTTTAGCTGGCGCCAGGTCCAGCCGACCGAAGGCGGTTCCTATGATTGGTCGGCATTGAGCACGTTCGAAGAAGAGCTCCGCGCCGCCCGCCAGGCCGGCATCACGCCCATTGTTGTGATGCAGCACAGCCCCAGGTGGGCAACGATCAACGACCCCTTTGAGACCGACTGCGGGGCTATCCGCCCGGACAAGTTGAGTGCCTTTGCTGCTTTTATGCAGGCGGCGGTCAGTCGCTACAGCCAACCCGAGTTCAACGTGCACTATTGGGAGCTGTTTAACGAACCCGATGTGGACCCAACGTTGGTCCGGGCCGACTCGGTGTTTGGTTGCTGGGGCGACATTGACGATCCCTATTATGGCGAGATGCTGAAGGTGGTCACCCCGGCCATCAAGGCCATAGATCCGGGAGCCAAGGTGGTGTTCGGCGGCCTGCTGCTGGCCAGGCCTGAGCCCAAGCCCGGCGAAGGCCATCCGGAGCTTTTCCTGGAAGGGGCTCTGTCTGTTGGTGCCGGCCCCTATTTCGATATTCTGGCTTATCACGCGTATCCCTCATACATCGGCCCCGAGTGGGGCGACCATGATCTGATCCCCGGCCCCTGGCAATCGTGGGGAGGGTGGACCCTGGGCAAAGCCCGTTTCCTCCGGCAGTCTATGGCCAAATATGGAATTGACAAGCCGCTCTGGCTGGACGAAACGGCGCTGGCTTGTAACGAGGCCTACTATGCCTGTAACCCCCCAGACCCGGGATTTTTTGAAGCCCAGGCCGATTATCTGGTCCGCACCTTTACCCGGGCGCGGAGCGAAAAGGTCCAGGGCTTTATCTGGTACACGCTCAACGGGCCGGGCTGGCGGAACACCGGCCTGTTGGATGGCGCCTACAATCCCCGCCCCGCCTACCGGGCGTACCAGAATCTGATCGCCCGCCAAAACTATAGCAACTTTGAGGCGGCGGTGAACTATGGTTCGGATGTCGAGGCCTATAGCTTTCTCCAGCAGCATAAGCGCGTGCACGTTCTGTGGTCCACCGATGCTGTGACAGATACCGTCACCGTGGCCCAATCGCAATTCCTGGCCGCCTATGACCGGGATGGCGCCCCTCTGACGCCGACACCGGTGGGCAGCGATTATCAGTTCCAGGTGGGTTTTAGCCCTATCTATTTGGAGCTGCGCAAATAAAATCGCCGGTTGACCCTGCACCTGTCCTTCCTCTAGGCATAGTAGTAATAGGGGAGGATCACGGTCCACAGGGCAATGGCGTCCAACGCTGCCAGGCTCAGCAGACCCAGCCAGGCGGCCCATCCGCGCCAGCGGTGAGGCATGAGTTCGGCCAGCCCGGCGCACAGGAGCGCCGCTGTGGGTACAATGGCCGGGGCGGCGTACCGCGCCGAGGGCCAAAACAGATGCCTGGTGACGAACAAGGGGTGCACACGCAGCATCGTCCCTCCCCAGCTCACCAGCAGGGTGACGGCCAACATTCCCCAGAGGCAGCGTTTCCAGGACGCCGCCTGGTGGCGGGTTTTAAGGCGGCGCACTATGGCCAGGCCACCGCCGCCAATGCCCAGGGCGGTGATCAAGCCCAGAGGATAGAACCAGGCAGAGGGCAGGCTCAGGTGGCCCCAGCCGAATTTCCCCCAGAAACTTTGGAACAAGATCTGCAACTCTGGGCCATACACCCAACCGGTCCGGGACCATTCGCCCAGCGAGTGCATGACATGCACAACAGGCTGCCGGTACAGGCTTTGGTTGCCCGGCCAGGCCCGCAGGCCAGCCCAGATCCTCTCTGCTGACCCGTTCTGCAACAGGTTGGTGATCGACTGGTCGCCCCACTGCCCCGTTGTAGCCCCGGCCGTTTGGAACCGGGGAGCGATGTGCAGCGGCATCTCGCCATCCACCAGCACCATGCCGTCTGCTTGCAGCGTTTGGGCAGCGGTCGGACGCTGGGGCAGGATAATGGATGCGGCCACGCCGGCCGCATCAGCGCTGAGGGTGGTGGTAAAGGCGTAGAATTGCCACTCGCTCGTGACTTCGACCCGGTGCCAGGCCTCGGTCCGGCCATCATCCAGGCTCAGGACGGCGATGCCCCCTGCCCCTGCGGGTACCCTGAGCCACGCTCCCAACGTTACGGTGTGCCCCTTTAACGCTTGTGCCTTTGACTGGCTCACCTCCTGAAAGAGAACGCGGGGATGTTCCTGGCCGGTAGCTGACAGTGCTAGAGCCGAACCACCCAGCGGAGCCTGGGTCGCTACGCGGTTGGGGGCTGCGGGTTGATCGGTGCCATACCAGTGGGCGGCATGCCGGCCCCAGGTGCCAAGTGCTGCCATAGCCAGCGGGATCAGTAGCGCCAGCCCGCGCCATAGCCAACGGCGGTATGTCTGGGGCAGGTACCCCACGCCCAGGGTCAGGAGAATTGCCGCTGCTGCGGTGCTGGCCGTATTTTTGATGGCGAAACAAGCTGCTGCCAGGATCGCCACGGCACCGATTCGCCCCAGCGACGGCCCTTTCCGAACCAGCTGGGCGCCGGCCCACAACAGGGCCGAAACCGCTGCTGCCGCGCCGGCATCGTTGGTCACGGCGCTCATCAGGTCGGTGAAGGGGGGCAGCAAGGCTATGAATGTGGCTACGGTCGCCGGCAACCACGGCCGCCGGGGAAAGGCCTCGGCTACAAGCCCATATGCCGTGGCAACGACAACCAGATAGAGCAGCACCGACCCCAGGCGGGCCAGGTACAACTGTGTCTCCACCTCCTGGTGCGCCACCAGCAGTTGGGGCATTGCCAGCAGCAGGTAGTAGAGCGGCGGGTGCTCCAGCTCGCTGATGCCGATGTAGGGTTGTTCCTCGGACCAAAAATCGAGGACAGGGCTTCCCAGATCTTTCCAAAAGCCGGCGGCTTGCATGGAAGAGGCGATCTCGCGCTGCATCTCCAGGTCATAGTCCCCCGGTTTCGGAAGGCGGCCCCGCTCGGCGATGAGGCGCACATACTCAAAATGGGTCGGTTCATCATAGTGCTGCCAGGGGGGGATGATGGCCAGGTAGAGGAGGCCACGGATCAGCGTCAAGGCCAGGATCAAAAGCAGGAGCCATCGTCGTCGGGGCGAAGGCTCCAGGGGACGTAGAAAGGAATGGGTGGGGGTTATTCCTGTCAATAGGCTCCCTTGCCCTTCAGTACCGCCCCCACGGTCCGCCATAAAATCTGAATGTCAAGCAGGAGGGAATAGTTCTGGATATAAAACAGGTCCTCGTCGGTATAGAGATGCATCGGCTTGTCGCTACGGCCGTTCACCTGCCACCAGCCGGTGATGCCCTGCGGCACAGAGAATCGCTGCCACTGCCAGGGTTCATATCGTTCCACCAACCAGGGCAGCTCTGGCCGCGGGCCCACCAGGCTCATTTCCCCCTTGAGGACGTTGATGAGCTGGGGAAGCTCGTCCAGGCTGGTGCGGCGGATAAACCTGCCCACCCGGGTCACTCGCGGGTCATCCGGGAATTTGTAGGTGATCTGTCCATCCTGGCTCACGCGGACAGCTTTGGCCTGGTGATCTTCTGCATCTTGGACCATCGAACGGAACTTGTACATCCAAAAGATCTTGCCGTTTTCCCCGACCCGTTTCTGCTTAAAGATGATGGGGCCTGGCGAGTCGAGCCGGATGGCGAGGGCGACCAGCAGCAAGACGGGGGAGATCAGGACCAGGGTGATGCCGCCGACAATCAGGTCAAAGGCCCGCTTGATTAGCCGCTCGGTGGGTTCTAGCGTTGGTTGTCGCAGGGTGATCATCGGCACGCCGGCAAACTCTTCGGCTGCTGTGCGAAACAGTGCGGTTTTGATGTGATCGGGCACAATCCGAATCCGGGCCGGCACTGCTTTCAGACTATCCAGCAGGCAGAAAAAGCGGTCGTAGGCGTGGGTGGGGAGGGCGACCACAACCTCTTTGATTTTCTCCGATTCGACGATGTGGGCTACCTCTTCGATCCGGCCCAATACCGGATAGCCTTCTACCTGTGTGCCGGGTGGTACATCGTCGTCCAAAAAGCCCACCAGTTCCAGCCCGCTCCAGCCGTGGCGTTTGATCATGCGCACAGTGTCGCAACCGGCCGGCCCGGTGCCGACGATCAGCACTCGCCGCCGGGTATAGCGCGGTTTGTTGAATAGCCTCAAGCCAAGCCTGATCACAAGCTTGCAGCCGATCAACAGGGCCAGGTCCAGGGCGTAGAAGGTGAGGATCAACAGTCGCGGAACTTGGAGGGGAATGAAAAAGAGTATGCTGGCCAGGGCAAGGGTGGCCAGTGTAATGGTAGTGAATAAGGCTTGGGCTTCGTCCACGGCGCGGCGGTCGGATGAGGAATAGATAGACGAAAGCAGCAGGGTGATGCTCCAGACCGCAGCGACCAGCAGGTATAGGATTGGGGAGAACCGTGCCTGACCATCTATGGCCGAGGTGGCAAATGGCAGCGATGGGCTTATCACGCCGGCCAGGAACAAGGCCAACTCTGTAAGAGCGATATCCAATACAAAATACAAGACAATCAGGCCGGCCTTGGACCGCTCTGTCATACTCTTCTCCTCTCTCCCGTCGCCCAAGTGCTGCTGGGGCAAGGTGACGGTGTTTCCTCCTGGTTCCCATTATACCCGATTTTGCCCGGAAAGGCAAAAAGAAACATGATAGGTAAAGTATCTCTTTCGGTGGAAATTACCGTTTGCGCTGAGCGTCATGGAACTTTTAGACCTCCTGCGACATTATCGCCCTCACGCCCGTGACCGAGTGGTAGGCGTTGGCTTTGAGTAGACCCGCACCAGCAGCATGTGCCTTTTTTCCACCGACATGTATACACTACCGCGGCTGACAACTTGTTGACAGTTGCCGCTAATTGGTGTATAATAGCCTCGCTCTTGTGTTCCAGGAGATCAGCAGGGCTGGTTTCGGGCTACCTGGCCGTCCAGGTCTCAGGACGGTGACGAACGTTGCTTCGCGCCGTCAGAGAAGTGGCGGCTCTACGTAGATCCCAACCCGGCATGTGGCTGCGCCTTGTGCGCCCCATTGCCGGCTGTGGATCGGTCGGTGTGTCCGGCACAGCCAGGGCAGCATGGAAGCGTGGCCGGCGCACACAGCTGCGCCAACAATGACCATGGCGTGCCGGATGACTGTGTGAGGGGGACTCGGCCTCTCTCCTGGGAAGTGCTTGACAGGCAGATGGCCGAGTCTTATGTTGTCTGGACGCAGGGGCGAACTTTTAAGAGGAGACGTAGGACCGATGGATCTGATCCAAACCAAGGTGAATGAGCAGACCCCTGCCGAGTCAGTGCCGGATGCTGTCTATGAGGAGATGGAGGCGTTTCTGCCCCTGGACGAGGCGGATGCCGCCGAGATGGGCGAACTGCCGGTCGAAGACTGGGACTATCAACGCCCCAGACGGGGCGAGGTCCGCACCGGCGTGATCCTGACCATCCGCGACCAGGAGATCGTCGTAGACGTCGGCGACAAGCGGGATGGGATCGTCCCCTTTGCCGATATGCAGCGGATGGGGGCCGAGGCCCTGGCCCAGCTATCCCCAGGCGACACAGTCCCCGTGTTCATCATGCACCCCGAAGATCAAGATGGGAACCTGCTCGTGTCGCTGTACCTAGGCAAACAAGAGGAAGCCTGGCGTCGGGCGCGGGAACTGGCCGAAAGTGGCGAGGTCTGGGAAGGGCAGGTGATCGGCTACAACAAAGGGGGGCTGGTGGTCCCTGTGGGCGACATCCGGGGGTTTATCCCTGCCTCGCAGGTGCCGGGCTTTCCGCCGGGCCTGGATCAGGAAGAGCGGATCAAACATCTGTCGGCCATGGTCGGCGAAACGTTATTTGTCAAGGTCATCGAGATCAACCGCCGTAAGCGCCGCCTGATCCTGTCGGCTACGGCAGCTCAACGCCAGTGGCGCAAAGAGCAGCGGGAGCGGCTGCTGAGCGAGCTGCGGGAGGGGCAGGTACGTCGTGGAACCGTCAGCAGCCTCTGCTCCTTTGGCGCATTTGTGGATCTGGGCGGAGCCGACGGGTTGATCCATCTGTCGGAACTGAGCTGGCGCCAGGTACGTCACCCCAAGGAGGTGTTAAAGGTCGGCCAGGAGGTCGAGGTATACGTACTGCACCTGGATCACGAGAAGAAGCGGATCGCCCTCAGCCTGAAGCGTTTGCAACCGGAACCGTGGGCCCTGGTGGAGGATCAATACGAATTGGGACAATTGGTGGAGGGCGTCATCACCAATGTGGTGGACTTTGGTGCCTTTGCCGAGATCGGAGAGGGTGTTGAAGGGCTGGTTCACGTGTCGGAATTGGCCGATGCACCGGTTTCCCACCCCCGCGATGTAGTCAAGCGGGGTGACCTCTTGTTGCTGCGGATCATCCGCATTGACACGCGCCGTAAGCGGCTAGGATTGAGCCTGAAACGGGTGCTGGAATCGGAACGGGCTGAGTGGATGGCGCGGCGGGCCGGGGCCGCAGCAAATTCCCCGCTGAAACAGGGTACAGAGGCCCTGCTGGCAGAAGTAAAAGCCTGAAAGGCCGGTTTTCTGTCTCGCTTGTGGCTGTTTGACCTACCTTCCCGCAGGGGGAAAAAGTGACTGAAATTGCCGACTCCCACCTGCGGCAGAATAAGCAGCCACTCTCACTCGCTGAAGGATATAGCCCAACCGCCTGAGGTTGTGAAGGGCACAGAACCTGCCGCTCTGGCGACAGGTTCTGCACCGGAAGTGAAGGGGTACCATGACCACAGAGACACTAGATCTCAAAGAACGCCTACGCCAGGAGCTAGAGGAGACCTATGCCGAGATCGCCCGCCTGGAACAGCGCCTGGAGGGGAAGGGCGACTATGGGCTAGGCCAGGGGGACCCCAGCATCTACGAATGGGAAATGTGCCTGGCCCTGAAGCAGCGGGCCGAGAGCAAGGCCCGCTCGCTGGAAGCAGCTTTGCGCAAGGCCGAAGAAGGCGACTATGGGATTTGCGAGGTGTGCGGCCGTACCATTGACCCGGCACGGCTGGCCATCTTGCCCGATACCAAGAGATGCATCCAATGCGCGCAGAAACGATAGTGCCGCGCAGCAGCCAAGGCGCCGCCTACGGCCACAAGCTGGGGCGGCGTTTTCCTTTTCATCGGGCCTGTTCCCATTTGCCAGACCGGCATTTTTCCCGTAAGATAGGGCATATCTGCCCGTCACAAAGCCTGGGGCCAGGCTTGTGCAAGTTGCCGGGCTGCCCGGCAGGAATAGTTTGCCAGCAACCGAGATCTGCTTGACAAGGAGACAGAGCGATGAACAAGGCTGTTCCCATCCCGGATCGCATACGACGGCTGACCGACCTGGCCGACAACCTGTGGTGGAGCTGGCATCCACCGGCGCGCAACCTTTTCAAGGCGGTCAGCTATCCCCTGTGGAAAAGCACCCGCCACAACCCGGTGCGCATGTTGCAACTGGTCAGCCCGGATCGCCTGGCAACGTTGGCCTGCGACCCAGAGTTCCTGGCCCACTACGACCGGGTTGTAGCCGACTTTGACACCGACCTGGGCGACGGCCACCTCTGGTTCCGCGAACAGCACCCCGACCTGTGCCGGCCGGTGGCCTACTTTTCCGCCGAGTTTGGCCTGCACGGCTCACTGCCTATCTATTCTGGAGGACTGGGGGTGCTTTCGGGCGATCACTGCAAGGAGGCCAGCGACCTGGGCCTGCCTTTCGTCGGCGTGGGGTTTATCTACCCGCAGGGATACTTTCGTCAACACCTGCCCCCTGACGGTTGGCAGGAAGCGATCTATGATACGCTAAACTATGACGAAGCGCCTCTCCACCCGGTGCTGAACGCCACCGGCGAGCGGCTGACGGTCCAGGTGACGCTGCGCGGCCAGCCGATCTACGCTCAGGTGTGGGAGGTGCGCGTCGGTCGTGTGAACCTCTACCTGATGGACACAAATGTGCCGCAGAATGCTCCCTGGGACCGCGACCTGTCGGCCCGGCTGTACGGAGGCGACCAGGAAACACGCATCCGCCAGGAGATGGTGCTGGGGCTGGGCGGCGTGCGCCTGCTGCGTGCCTTGGGCATTGTCCCTTCTGCCTGGCATATGAACGAGGGGCATTCGGCCTTCCTGGTGCTGGAACGGCTGCGGGAACTGGTTCGGGGCGGCCTCCCCTTTGACCAGGCGATGGGGGAGGTGCGGCGCACGACCGTCTTTACCACTCACACCCCCGTGCCGGCCGGCCACGATGCCTTCCCTTTCCACCTGATGGACGAGTATTTTGGCCGCTTCTGGCAAGAGATGGGCATCAGCCGCGAGCAGTTTATGGCCCTGGGCGAGTATGACGGCCGGTTTAACATGACCGTCCTGGCCCTGCGGCTGTCGGGCCGGAGCAACGGCGTCAGCCGTCTTCACGGGCAGGTATCGCGGCGGATGTGGCAGCCGGTCTGGCCCGACCGTCCGGTCGAACAGGTACCCATCGGTTCCATCACCAATGGGGTCCACGTGCCAAGCTGGCTTTCGACCACATTGAAGGACCTCCTGACCCGCTATCTGGGTGCCGATTGGGAGCAGCGGCACGACGATCCGGCCCTGTGGCAGTGCATTTTCGACATCCCCGACGAGGCCCTGTGGAATGCTCACCAGCAGCTCAAGGCCAAGTTGCTGGCCTTTGTGAACGAGCGGACGCGGCAGCGGTGGCGCAGCGGCGACCTGCAAGCCAGCCAGGTACTCGCCTGCGGCACGCTGCTGGACCCGGAGGCGCTGACCATCGGCTTTGCCCGACGGTTTGCCACCTACAAACGGGCTACCCTCCTCTTCCGCGACGTGCAGCGCCTGAAGCAGATCCTCCACGCCGAGCGCCGTCCGGTGCAGATTGTCTTTGCCGGCAAGGCTCACCCCGCCGACGCCAGCGGCAAAGAGTTCATCCAGCGCGTCTACCACTACGCCCAGGCTCCTGAATTCGGGGGGCGGATCGCGTTCCTGGAGGATTACGACCTGCATGTAGCCCGCTTCCTGGTCCAGGGAGTGGACCTGTGGTTGAACAACCCCCGCCGGCCCAACGAAGCCAGCGGCACCAGTGGCATGAAGGCAGCCATGAACGGCGTGCCCAACCTCAGCGCCCTCGACGGCTGGTGGCCTGAGGCGTACCATCCGGCGGACGGAAGCAGGCCGGCAAACGGCTGGGCCTTTGGCGAAGTCGAGTACAACGACTGGGAAACCCAGGACGAGATGGACAGCCAGGCATTGTATCGCATCCTGGAGGATCAGGTGGTGCCGCTCTATTATGAGCGTGACGCCGCCGGCATCCCGCGAGGTTGGGTGCAGGTGATGAAAGAGGCAATGCGGACTACTCTTGCCGCCTTTAGCACGCGGCGCATGGTCAAAGAGTATATCGAGCAGATGTACCTGCCGGCGATGAGCTGAGATAGCGCCCCGGTCGAGTACAAAACGGGGAACCGACTGCCATCGGGCAGCGTCTGGAAGGTGATGAAACAAGACACCCAACGACCCAGAGTGCGGGCGCGGCAGCAGCCACCAGCCGCACTCCCTGACAGAAGGTATCCGCCTCCCGGCTGGGCCGGGGAAGGCTGGAGCCCACCGGCCACGCCACCCGAACCACCTACCCGGCGGCGGGGTGGCCGGCTGGCCTGGCAGGTGGTCCTGGCCCTCCTGGCGGTGACGATGATGGCTGCCGGGGTGGCCACCCTGGCCATTGTTGAGCTATGGCTGACCGACCGCGTGCTGCCCGGCGTTTACATTTGGGATGTGTACGTGGGCGGCCTGACCCGGTCGGAGGCGATGGCGCATCTCGAAGCCGGCTTCCGCTACCCGACCGACCGGTACCCTGTTTTGCGCTACGGCGATCGGACGTGGGTTGTGGACCCGGCATACCTGGGCGCCCGGCTCGACGTGGCGGCCAGCGTGGACGCAGCGCTGGCCATCGGCCACAGGGGCAGCCCCCTGACCCGCCTGACCGAGCAGATCGACGTCCTGCTCCACAACCGTCTGGTGGCCCCCACCCTCACTTTCGACGCCGGCACTGGGGCAATGTTCCTGAGCCAGATCGCTCAGCAGGTGAACCAACCCCTGCGCAATGCCAGCCTTTCCCTGGACGAAAACCTGAGTGTAACGGCCATCCCTGCCCAGGTCGGGCGGGAAGTGGATGAGGAAGCCACCCGCCAGGCGCTGGTCCGGCGACTCTCGGAGATGGGGGGCGGCGAAGTGGAACTGATCGTGCTCGAGAGCCAGCCGCTGCTCACCGACGTGAGCGCCGCCCAGGCCCAGGTACAGCGCCTGCTCAGCGGCCCGATTGTCCTCACCGCCCCTGGCTACGAACCGTGGACCATCGAACCGGCAACGCTGGCTTCCTGGCTCACCCTGCGGCCCGTGACCGGCGACGATGGCCAGACCGGTTTGACGGTCAGCTTGGACCGGGAACCCATGAACCGCCTGGCGCACGAGATCGCCGCCCAGGTGACCCGGCCGCCGGTGAATGCTGAATTCCGCTTCGACGACGCCAGCGGCAGCCTGATCCCCATCGTCGAAAGCGTGCCCGGTCAGACCTTGGATGTGACGGCGACGGTGGCCCTCATCGAAAGTGCGGCCAACAGCGAGCAACGCACCGTGACCCTACCTCTACTGGAGGTCCGCCCCGCCATCGCCACCGAAGATGCGCCCAACCTGGGCATCGTTGAGCTGCTCGGCGAGGGGGTGACCAGCTTTGCCGGGTCCTCGGCGTCGCGGGTGCAGAACATCATCGTCGGTGCATCCCAGTTCGACGGCCTGCTCATTCCGCCGGGCGAGACCTTTTCCTTTAACCACTACCTGGGCGAAGTAACGGCCGAAAAGGGGTACGAGGAGAGCATCATCATCTGGGGCAACACCACACGGGCCGACGTGGGTGGCGGGCTGTGCCAGGTGTCGTCTACCGCCTTTCGCGCTGCTTTCTGGGCCGGCCTGCCCATCATCGAGCGTTGGCCCCACGCCTTCCGGGTGAGCTACTATGAGCCGCCCAAGGGCCTGGATGCCACCATCTATTCGCCAGACGTGGACCTGAAGTGGGTCAACGATACCGGCCATTATATCCTCATCCAGACCTATGTGGACAAGGCGCGCCAGACCTTGACCTTCCGCTACTATGGCACCAACCCCGGCCGCACGGTCGAGATGGAAGGGCCGATTGAGAGCAACCCGGTGCCCCACGGCCCCCCGATCTACCGCGACGACCCAACCCTGCCCAAGGGTCAGACGAAGCAGATCGAGTGGGCCAGGGACGGGCTGGACGTGACGGTCTATCGCATCATCAAACAGAATGGCGTAGAAGTGCAGCGCGACACCTTCTTCAGCCGCTACCGGCCCTGGCAGGCGGTCTATCTGGTGGGGACGAAGGAGTAAAAAAGAAACCCGGCTTCTGACAGAAACCGGGTTTCTTTGTGCTCTTTCAGGCTAGGGGATGCACAACCTCTGCCCGACATAGATCACGTTGGCATTGCGCAGATTGTTGCATCGGGTTAGCCGGCTGACTGTGGTCCCATAGCGGGCCGCAATGCCAGACAGTGTATCACCACGGCGGACGGTATAGCGGTAGCGGCAACTGCACGCCGAGCCACCGGGGGGCGGGTCCTTCACCGGCACCCCTTTTTGCCGGTTTTTGAAGGTGACAACGTGGCAGATGCCGGTGGCTTTCAGGTCCACCTTGTACGACGTGGCGGTGACGGCCACCCAGTCGGTCTGCAACTTTTCAGAGATGATGTAGGTGCCGGGGGTCAGCGCGTTAAAGCGCACCCAGCCGGTGCCGTCGGTCATACCGGTGATCGGGCCGCCGCCGTAGGCCGGCTTGACCGTGATCTCCCAGCCGGGCAGCCCGGAGCCGTCGGTGGCGTCCTTCTTGTACACATCCACGCAGGCATAGTCGGTCTTGTTCTTAAAGCGGACGTGCTGGCACACGAACGGCTTCTTGACCTCCACCTGGAACTCGGAGGGCGTAACCGGGTCCCAGCCGGTCTGCATCTCTTCCCAGATGGTCCAGGTGCCCAGCGTCAGGCCCTTGAAGCGGAAATAGCCGGTCTTGTCGGTGACGGTAGAGAGCTCTTCGCCGGTGGCATCGTTCCGCGCCCGGATCGTCCAACCGGCCAGGCCCTGCTCCAGGCTGTTGATTTTGTAGCCGTCCACGCAGCCCAACGGTTCATTCTTGAAAGTAACCGACACACAACGGCCCGGTTCTTCCAGGTACACCGATTGCTCGGTAGGCCCCACTGCCCGCCACCAATCCTGAACCTGCTCTCTCACCGTCCACTGCCCCAGGGCAAGCCCGTCGAAGGTGGCGTAGCCGGAGGCATCGGTGAGCTTGGACAGGCCAGGCTGGGTTCCATCATTCCGCTTGATGGTGATCTTCCAGTCTTTCAGGGGCTTGCCGGCCGCGTCCACTTTGCGCACCTGGATGCAGCCATCGTGGACCTGCTGGTTGACAAAGGTTACCACCACACAGGTGCCGGGCTTGCGCGGCGATTCGAGCGCGATCTTTGTTTCGTAGCCATAGCCGGTGGCCGGTCGCCAGCCGACCTTGGCTTCCTCCTTGACCGTCCAGTCGCCAGGAGCCAGGTTGTAAAAGTAGGCCTTTCCCTGCCCATCCGTCGTCGCGGTCAGGGTTGTGCTGCCGTGGATGGCCGTCATCCCCCAGCCGGCAATGCCCACCCGCTGTTTAAAATTGGCCTTGCCGGTAGCGTCCTGCTTGATCACCTCCAGACAGGGCAGCGCCTCCACCT
>FWPU01007878.1_pt1 | contig 18971 bp, 12 predicted proteins | sample 2228361 | NCBI WGS metagenome assembly FWPU01 (sample SAMEA103939777, study PRJEB20133) | metagenome
GTAGGAAAAACACAGCCGGCCCGAAGGGTCCGTTCCCTCCTGCAGGAAATCGCCGTAGTGTTTGCGGCCGAGACGAGTCCAACGCATCCTGAGGGGGCTTCCGTCGACCTGGTTCGGCACGTTCACGTTGAGCAGAGTGCCCTGGGGCAGACCGTTTTTCAAGATCCACAGGCCGATCTCCCTGGCTGCCAGAGCGGCGGGCTCGAACAGGAATCCCCGCGAAGCAGCGACGGAAACGGCCATGGCCGGGATCCCGAGGAGCGTGGCTTCGAGAGCAGCCCCAACCGTGCCGGAATAGCTCACGTCTTCGGCCAGATTGGCCCCCTTGTTGATTCCGGACACAACGAGGTCCGGCTTTCTGGGCAGGAGTCTGTGGACAGCGATGTTCACGCAATCGCTTGGCGTGCCCGTGGTGGAATAGCGCCTTTCACCCTCCTGGGTCACGGAGATGGGTTCAGAAAGGGTGATCGTGTGGCTGTTGGCGTTCCGTTCCCGGTCGGGGGCGACCACGTAGACAAGTCCGATCCGGGAAAAGGCCCTCTCGTTGGCCGCAAGGCCCTCTGAGAAGATGCCGTCGTCGTTCGTGAGGAGGATGAGCGGAAGCCGGCCGGACATGGGATCGAAGTCCTCGAAGGGGCTTGAGTCCTGCACATTTAAAAGATCGTGTGATTGAAGGAAGATAGTAACAAAAGCTAGAATGTCCTGCAAGCCGAAGAAACGGCGCTCTCCTCCCCTTCTGGTTCAGAACGGCGAGGAACATGGAAAAGGCAGTCGGCTCAAGAAAGACCCAAAGGGCTGCGCGAGAGCGGGTTCTTGTGGCCCTGAGCGGAGGCGTGGACTCCTCCACTGCGGCCTGTCTGCTCGCCAGAGAGGGAATGGATGTCGTCGGCGCAACCCTTGTCTTCGTATCTCCGGGGCCCGGAGGGGCCGGACAGCGGCCCATTTCTGCCTCCGGGGAGGCCCTGGCGCGGGCCAGAGGGGTATGTGAACGCCTCGGGATCCCCCACGTTACGGTGGACGCCGCCGAACGGTTCCGGACCCGGGTGGTGGATCTGTTCTGCCGAGAATACGGTGCCGGCCGCACCCCGAATCCGTGCGTTCTCTGCAACCCGGCGGTCAAGTGGGCCCTTCTTCTCGAAGAAGCCGACAGGCGCGGCTGCTCCAAGGTCGCCACGGGCCATTACGCCCGTCTTGCCGAGGCGCAGGGCCGGATTCAGATCCTCAGAGGAGTCGACCGGGCGAAAGACCAGTCCTATGCGCTCTATCGGCTCAGTCAGGAAGCGCTGGCTCGAACTGTTTTTCCTCTGGGGGCCCTGACCAAGGGGGAGGTGCGGCGTCTGGCGGCAGAGGCGGACCTCGGGGTCAGCTCGGCGCCGGAAAGCCAGGATCTCTGCTTTCTCTCCAAGGGAGAACACGGGGATTTCCTGCGGGAGCGGTTGCCGCTGTCGGCCGGACCGATCCAAGACCTCGAGGGACGGACCCTGGGCGCGCACAAGGGTTTGGCTCTGTACACGGTCGGACAAAGGAAAGGATTGGGCATCCCTTACGGAAAGCCCCTGTATGTCGTTTCCAAGGACGCGGCCCGGAACCGCCTTGTCGTGGGCCCTAGAGAAGCCCTGTGCCGGACGGTTGCCGGAGTGGAGGAGGTCAACTGGGTTTCGGTGGAACCGCCGGCCCCGGGGACGGTGCTCACCGCGGACGTGGAGCTCCGGTACAGAGCTCGTCCTCTTCGGGCCGAAATTGTCGTTCGCGCTGACGGTCTCGCCGAGATCCGGCTCCCTCCCCACAGCCAGGCGGTTGCGCCGGGCCAGAGCGCTGTCTGGTACGACGGCGAAGTCCTGCTTGGTGGCGGCTTCCTGTCCGACTGGCTGGCGACCCCTACCTGACTCTGCCGGGCCGTTCTCTCTACCGGGAAAGCTTTTTCTGCGCCTGTTCTGCCGCGACCAGAATGGGGTCCAGAGGCGGCGAAAAAGGCGGCGCATAGGCGAAATCCATGCGGGCGAGATCCTGCACGGTGACCCGCGCCTGCACGGCCAGGGCGAGGGTGTTGATCCGGCGGGCGACGCCTTCCCTTCCCGCCATGTGGGCGCCCAGGATCCTTCCGCTTGACCGGTCGAAGACCAGCTTGAGGAACAGCGGCGAAGAGCCCGGCATGTAGTGGACCTTGGAAGGCCCTTCGATGGCCTGCGTTGAGATCTGCCACCCTTTTTTCAGGGCGGCCTGTTCGGAGATCCCTGTCGAGGCGACCTCCAAAGAAAAAACCTGGAAGCACTGGGAGCCGACCACGCCCGGAAAGGAGGCAGCGCCGCCGGCCGCGTTGAGGCCGGCCACCCTGCCCTGCTTGTTCGCCACGTCGCCGAGCGGAACATGCACGAAGTCCTCAAGGACCTGGTGGTAGGTTTCGCAGCAGTCGCCCGCAGCGAAAACCCCTTCCAGGTTCGTCCGCTGGCCGGGGTCGGTCCGGATCGCGCCGGTCGGGCCCAGAGCCACGCCGGCTTGTCCGGCGATTTCTGTGTTCGGAACCACGCCCAGGGCGGCCAGGACAATGTCCGCACCATAGGAACCCTGGCCTGTGCGCACCTCGGCGATCTCGCCTTGCCTGCCGATCCGAAAGCCCAGAAGTTCCTGGTTTGGGAAAAAGGCAACGCCGTTTCGTTCGAGCTCCTTGAGAATTTCGGCCGAGATTTCCGGTTCCATGCGGCTGGCGGGCCGGCCGCCCCTGTACAGGACGGCGACGTCCATACCTCTCCGTCGAAAGGCCTCGGCCATCTCGAGACCGATATAGCCGCTGCCGAGGATGACCGCGCGCCCGGGTCTTCTCCGGTCCACGAAGTCCCGGATGCGCATGCCGTCGTGGAGATCTTTGAGGGTGAAGAAGTTCGGGGCGTCCTCCCCCGGCAGGCCCGGCCTGCGGCTCCTGGCTCCTGTGGCGAGCACGAGCCGGTCGTACGCCACCCGCTTCGCTTGACCTCTTTCGAGGTCCTCGAACTCCACCTCTCGCCGGGCCGGGTCGATCCGGACGGCCCGGTGCCTCAGGAACACCTCGATCCCCTGGCGCTTCCGGAATTCCTCCGGGCTCCGGACGAGCAGCGTTCGGTAATCCCCCACTACATCCCCGATGTAGTACGGGGTCTCTCAGGACCCATAGGAGACGAACTGCCCCTGCTCGAACATCCAGATCTCGAGATCCGGGTCGGCGCGCCTCGCTCGGGCGGCCGCGCTGGGGCCGGCCGCGCTTCCGCCGATTACGAGAAGTCGTCTTTTGGAAGCCATCGATGCCTTCTCCTCGCCCCGTACGAACGAGGGACGTACGACTGTTGCCCTCAGGCGCCGGTTTCCAGTTCAAAGGGCCAGCCGGCAATCCCACCGTCCAAGAAACTGACCCGGGGAAACCCGGCCCCGGAAAGAATCCTTTCCGCCTCGTACCCCCTGAGACTCACCTTGCACAAGGTCACGATGTGCTTGTCCCGCGGCAGCTCGGAGAGTCGCTCCCGCAGCGCCCCGAGGGGGATGGTTCGCGTTCGGTCTTTGTAAGGGAGCCGCACCTCCTGGATTTCGCCCGGGCCCCGCACGTCCAGAAGCAGGATATCCGGGTCGCCGGCCTCGATCCGCCTCTTGAGTTCCAACGGCGAGATTCCCTTTGTCACGCCGTCGAGCTTGTTCTGGGCCACGTGGGCGGCCGTGAGAATCGGGTCGATGGGTGGGGAATAAGGAGGCGCGTAGCCGAGGTCCAGGTGCGCGATGGTGTCCACGGTTGCCTGAAAGGCCAAGGCCGTGGCCGCCACATCGAGCCTCTTTGCCACGTCGCCGGAGCCTACGGCCTGGAACCCGATGAGCTGCCTGGTGCGCCGGTTGACCACGAGCTTGATGCAGAAGGGGCCGCCCGCCGGCATGTAATGAGGCAGGTCCGAGCCGGCCCACAGCACGGTCTCCACGTCGTATCCGAGAGCCCGGGCCTGACGTTCGGTGAGCCCGGTCCGGGCGACCGTGATCTCGAAGACCTTGCAGATCACGGTTCCGAGCACTCCGGGGAAAGGCTCGGCAAGGCCGGCGATGTGGTTGGCGATGATCCTTCCGTGCTTGTTCGAGGTCGATCCCTGGGGCGCGAACATGCGCGACCCCGAGAGGTCGTGGAGACAGGCGTTGGCCACGCAGTCGCCGCCGGCGTAAATGTCCGGGTCGCTCGTCTGGCAGAAGGGGTTGATCAGGATCCCGCCCCGGGCGTCCACAGCAAGTCCGGCCCGGGCGGCCAGGTCGCTGTTCGGCCTTACGCCCACCGCGAGCAGGCAGAGGTCGGATTCGACCGCGCCTCCGGAGGTCCGCACCCGCACGAGCCGGCCCCGGCCATCTCCCTCCAGGGCCGACACGGTCTCCCCCATGCGCAGCGAGACTCCTTTGGCAGCCATATGGCGCATGGCCAGCCGGCCCATCTCCTCGTCGAGCAGAAGGCCCATGACGGTCGGCAGCATCTCCACGATCGTGACCTGGACGCCCCTGGAAGCGAGGGCTTCGCACATTTCCATGCCGATCAGACCGGCGCCCACGATGGTGGCCCTGCGCACGCGGCCCTGTTCCGCCAGGGTGCGCACCTCGTTGGCGTCGTCCAGGTGATGCATGAAGTGCACCCCGCTCAGATCGGCCCCCGGGATGGAGGGACGAATCGGACTGGCGCCCGTGGCCAGAACGAGCTTGTCGTAGGGAAGGGGCCGTGAAGCGCCGTCAACCCGTGAGACCAGCTCCACGGTCTTCGCGCCCCGGTCGATTAGGACCGCCTCGGTTTCGGTCAGGGCCTCGAATCCCTTTACCTTGCGGAAGAAGACCGGGTCCCGCTTGACCCCCAGGGGCGTTTCCACCAGAGCGTCGAGCCGTTCGAACCGGCCCGCCACGTAGTACGGGAGCCCGCACGCCCCGTAGGAGAGCACTTTCCCCTTGTCGAGAAGCGTGATTTCCACATCGGGTCTGAGTCTTCTCAGCCTCGAAGCGGTCTTGGGCCCGCAGGCGACGCCTCCGACAATCACAACCTTCATGGAACCTTTCATGGACCGTTTCCTCCTTTCGTCCTTTCGTCCGGGAACGGCCCCGCGGGCGGGTCCCGTTCCTGCAAGATGTCTCCGTCAGGTACTGGGCCCCTGGCTTCTCCGATACACCAGATAATAGAAGACAGGGACGACCAGCAGGGAGAACAGTGTAGAGGCGAAGATTCCGAAGATGAACGACCAGGCCAGACCCGAAAAGATCGGATCGAGCGTGATCACCCACGACCCGAAAAGGGCCGCTCCGGCCGTGAGCAGGATCGGCCGGGTCCGGACCGCACCGGCCTCGATGATCGCCTCCTTGAGACTCTTGTGCCCCCTGTCCATGAGAACGTGAATAAAGTCGATGAGAATAATGGAATTCCGCACCACGATTCCGGCCAGCGCGATCATGCCGATCATGCCCGTGGCCGTGAAGAACACCGGCGTGCCGTACGGGCCGATGGGCCGGTCGAGAAGGAGATTGAGAAGCGTGAAGCCGGGCAGGATGCCGATCACGGTCAACGGAATGGCAACCATGATGATCACGGGAATGACCAGAGAGCCGGTCTGGGCCACGAGGAGCACATAGATCAGGGCCAGAGCCACGCCGAAGGCGATCCCGAGGTCCCGGAACACATCCAGGGTGATCTTCCACTCGCCCTCGCCTCTCCAGTTCACCTCGAAGCCATGGGGCAGAGGGCGTTCCTTGAGCCGTTTCTGCATGGACAAGATGGCCACGGCGGGGCTCACGCCCGCGGTCTCGCCCATGACGTAGACGACGGGTCTCAGGTTCTTGTGATAGATGCTCTTCTCGGCTTTTGTCCTTTCGATCCTTCCGAGCTCGGCCAGGGAGACCATCTCCCCCTGCGCGCCCTTCACGTAGATGCGAAGCATGTCCGCGGGATGGGAGCGCATGGCCTCCGGCAGTCTCAGGAGAATCGAAAGAGGATTCCGCTCCCCTTCCAGGTGCACCGTGCCGGCCGGCTGGCCGTCCAGGGCCATCTGGACGCATCGAGCGATGGCCTCGGGCGCTATGCCGTGAAGAGCGGCCTTGTCCCGGTCCACGAGGAACCGGATCTTGTCCTGGTCGGCTTCGGTGGAGTCGTCGACGTCGACCACGCCCTCGGTCTCCTCGAAAAGGGTGCGGACAGCGCCCGCTGCCTGTTCGAGTTCGGCGTAGGAAGCGTCCTCCGGACCGTAGACTTCGGCCACGATCGTGGCGAAGACCGGCGGTCCGGGAGGCATCTCGACGATCTTCACGTTGGCCCCGTACCGCCGGCCGATGGTCTCCACCGCCGGGCGGATCCGAAGAGCGATCTCGTGACTCTGATGGGCTCGGGCGTGCTTGTCCACGAGATTGACGCGGATGTCGGCCACGTGATCGCCCTGGCGCAGGTAATACTGGCGGACCATCCCGTTGAAATCGAAGGGCCCGGCCGTCCCCACATAGGTCTCGAAATCCACGACCTCGGAAACGGTCGCAAGGTAAGTGCCGAGCGCACGGGCGGCTGCGTCGGTCTTTTCCAGGGTGGTCCCTTCCGGCATGTCGATGACGATCTGCAGTTCGCTCTTGTTGTCGTAAGGAAGCATCTTGAGCGGCACAAGCCCCAGGAACACCAGACCGATCGAGAGCAGAAAGGCTCCGAAGACCGCGGCCAGGAAGGCCAACCCCAGTCCGGGCCGGTCGAGCATGGGAAGGAGAATTTTCCGGTACATGGCCTTGAGCCGGTGGGCTTCCTCATGCTCGGCCCCTGCCGGCTCGGCCGGCCGGTCGTACTCCCTCTTGAGCAGATGATACGACGCCCAGGGCGTTACGGTGAACGCTACGACCAGGCTCATGAGCATGGCCATGGGCACGTTGAACGGCATGGGCCGCATATAAGGGCCCATCATGCCCGTGACGAAGAACATGGGAAGAAACGACACGATGACAGTAAAAGTGGCCAGGATCACAGGAGGCCGGACCTCATCGACTGCATACAGGGTCGCCTCCAGGGGCGGATGGGTCCGCAGGCGGAAGTGCCGGTGGATGTTCTCCACGTCCACGATCGGGTCGTCCACGAGAAGGCCCAGGGAAAGAATCAGGGCGAACAGGGTCACCCGGTTGATCGTGTACCCCACGATGAGATCGCCGAGAAGGGTCACGGCCAGGGTGAGCGGGACGGCCAGGGCCACGATGAGCGCTTCCCTCCAGCCGAGGGCGAAGGCGATGAGCACGACGATTGTCGCCACGGCGATGCCGAGATGCTTGACGAGCTCGTTGACCTTTTCATTGGCTGTCTTGCCGTAGTTGCGGGTCACCTGCACCGCAACGCCCTTGGGCAGAATCTCGCCTCGGAGCTCCTGGACTCGCTTAAGAATCCGTTCGGCCACCCGCACCGCGTTGCTGCCCTTGCGCTTGGCGATGGCGAGGGTCACGGCGGGCCGTTCGTCCCCCGGCTCCGCAGGGCCCCCGGGCACGAGGGCCGAGGCTCGGCCGTGCTCGGCCGCCGCAGGGCCGAAACCGATCCGCGTGTACGATTCGAACTCTCCCGGCCCGTCGACGACGCGGGCCACGTCCCGGACGTAGACGGGTCTGCCCTGATAGACCCCCACCACCGCCTCCTCCACCTCCTCGGGCCGATGAAAGAAGGGGCCCACGTCCACGAGGATTTCCTGATTGAAATATCGCAGGGAGCCTGCCGGGACGTTCACGTTTTGTCCGGCCAGGGCGCGTCCGACTTCCAGGGCGCATAGATTGTGAGCCGCCAGCCTCTCCGGGTCCAGCAGCACGCGCACCTGCCTGGGCCTGCCGCCCACGATGAAAGACCGCGACGTGTTCGCGATCTCCTGGAGCCTGGCCAGAACTTCCTCTGCGATCCGGCGGAGGTCGTGGTCGTCGAGATCGCTCCCCTCTTGGGGGTAGAAAGTCAGGCTCACGATGGGCACGTCGTCGATCCCGATGGGCTTGACGATCCAGCGGTCCACGATGGGCGGGATCCTGTCCAGGTTGCTCATCATCTTGTTGTAGATCTTGATCAACGCCTTTTCTCTGTCCTCGCCCACGAAAAACCGCACCGTGCCGATGGCCATGCCGGGACGGGAGACGCTGTAGACGTACTCCACGCCGTCGATTTCCCACAGCAGGCTCTCGAGGGGTTTGGCGGCCAGCTTTTCCACTTCGGCCGCCGTGGCACCCGGAGCCGTGACAAGAATGTCGGCCACAGGCACCTCGATCTGAGGCTCTTCTTCCCTCGGCGTGACCAGCAGGGCCAGAATCCCGCTCAGGAGGGATGCGATCATGAACAGGATGGAAAGCCTCGACGTGAGAAAAACCTTGACGACGCGAGCGGCAAGCCCGAGTGTTTCGCCTTTCATCCCCGCGGCCCTCCTTGCAGGCCCGAAAGGCCGGCGCTGCCCTGCCCCGGCCCGGGCTTCTTCTCTGCGGGCGCAGGAACCGCGACGCGCTCGCCTTCGGAGAGCCCGGAGAGAACCTCGACTCGATCCTCATACATGCGGCCTGTCCGCACGTACCTTCGCTCGGGCGGCGCTCCTTCCCCGATGACCCAGACCGTATCCACCGCTCCCACCTTCTGGATCGCGCCGGCAGGAACCGTCAAGGGGGTCACGGTCCCGGTCGGAATCGAAAGCCGGCCGAACATGCCGCTCCTCAGGCCCGGCGTCTGGGGGAGCGACACCTTCACAAGAAAGCTCCTCGTCATGGGATCTGCGGCCGGAACCTTCTCTTCGACTTTTCCTGTAAGGTCGAGTTGGAGCGCGTCGATCCGCACCCGCAGAACATCGCCGACCTCGACGGAGCCGGCGAGTCCCTCGCGGACTGCGGCTTCGAGCCTCAGGCCTCCCGTCTCCTGGATGGTGAGGATGGGCCTGCCGGGCGAAGCCATGTCCCCCACGTTCATGTGCTTCTCGACCACGTACCCGGTAACGGGCGACGTAATGAGGGCAAACCCCATGTTCACTTCCGCCTCCCGCAGGGCCTCCTGGGCACCCCTCAGGCGCGCCTCTGCCGCCCGGTACGCTGCCTGAACGGCTTCGAACTGCTGCTGGGGCACGGCTTCCTGGTCCCGGAGTCTCTTGAACCGCTCGTAGTCCGACTGGGCCCTGGCGTGTTCGCTTTGAGCGCTTGCCACGGCTGATCGCGCCTGTTCGAGGCGTGCCCGGATGTCGCGGTCGTCGAGCCGGGCCACCATTTTCCCGCTTTCCACGGTGTCTCCCTCCCGGTAGGGCAGCTCCAGCAGGGTTCCCATGATTCGGGGGGCGATGAGGACTTCCCGTTTGGCCCGGACCGTACCGACGGCCTCCTCGGTCCGCACATAGGAGACCCTTCGGACTTCCTCGGTCTCAAAGGGCCCGGCAAGAGCTCGGGCCGCGAGCGGTGTTTCGCCCGGAGCGATCTTGTGTCCTCCGAGGAGGCCCTGCATCCAGAGCAAGAGCAGAACGAGAGCTGCCAGCGCAAGCAAAACGCCGACAAGCTTCGACGCGCGGCGGGTCGCTTCCATGACCGGACTCCTCCCAGCAAGCGGATTTGTTTCTAAGTTTTTCTAGGGTCCACCAGCGGCCCCTGAAAAGCTGCCTGGCCCTTCCTGTGGCGGCTCCGGACTCCCTGTGGACGCCGGCGAGGCGGGCGGAGGGGAAAGGGAAGACAGGGCCGGAAGAAGTTCTCCCGTGACCCACTTGAGCCTGGCCAGGGAGATCCTCAGATCGTGCGCCGCCTGGAGCCTTTGCAGCCGCGAGTGGGAAAGGGTCAGTTCCGCCTGCTGCAGCTCCACAACCGTGGTCAGCCCCCCCTGGTACCTTTGGCGGACGATCCGAAGGTTCTCCTCGGCCTGGGAGACGCGCTCCTGGGTGACGGAAAGGCTTTCCTGCTGGGTCTCAACCTCCGTGAGGGCTTCCTGGATCTCCAGCTCCATGCGGTCTTCAAGGGCCCTGAGTCTCTGTCGGGCCGCCTCGGCGCCCGCAGCGGCCTCTCTGAGCCTGGATCTGTCGCGAAGTCCTTCAAAAAGGCTCCACTCGAGGCCGACGCCGAGGAGGTAGGATCCTTCCTGGTCTTCCTGGAACTTGGGGGAATTCCATTCATAAGAGGCTTCGAGTCCCAGCCGGGGAAGAAAAGCGGCGCGGGCGGCCTTCTCCGCTGCTGCGGCCGCCTCGGCGCGGGCCTTGAGCGCTGCATGGTCGGGCCGTTTCGACCTGGCGATGTCATAGAGAGACGCCGGATCGGGTACAGGCATGTCTGCGGGTTCGAGGGGAAGCAGGGGCACCACCTCCCAGGATCCGGGGGGTTTCTCCCCGAGCAGAATGGCCAGGGCCGCCTCTGCCACTTGGCTCCTGCCCCGGGCTCGCACGAGGCTCTCTCGAAAGTCTGCAAGCCGGACCTGGGCCGAAAGCAGATCCGATCGGACCACGGTGCCCTCCTTGTACAGGGCCTGGATCTGCCGAAGGCTCTCTTCTGCGGTCTCGACAGCCATCTTGGCGACGCCGACGCTCTGTCTGGCGAGGGAAAGGCCCCAGTAGGCCCTCACGGTTTCAAGGGCCACGTCCGCCAGAGCACCCTCGTAATCGAAGCGGGCGGCTCGGGCGTCCTTCCTTGCCGCCCTGTGGAGGTTCTGGACTTCGCCGCCCGTAAACAGAGGCTGGCGCAGGCTGAAACGGGTCTGGAAATTGTCCAGACTTTCCGGATCGTTCAGGCGCTCCAGCGCAAAGTCCCTGGCCGTAAAGCGTCCCTGGTTCAACAGTCCGCCGAAGCTGGCTACGGGCTGGTCGCTGCGAAGGTAGGACTCGGTGAACCGGAGGCTTGGGAGATAGCCCGAGAAGGCGGACTGTTCCCTTGCCCGGGCGGCGTCGAAAAGGCTTTTTTGCGCCGAGACCGCCGGAGACCTTTGGAGGGCCTTTTGCACGGCTTCTTCGAGGCTGAGAGGGTCTGCGGAGGTGCGGCCGGGAAACCCGCACAGACTGGCGAGGCAAAGCAAGGCCGCCAAGAAATTCTTCTGACCGTTGTTCATGGTTCCCTCTGATTCCCCTCGAGGGGGAAAGGCTCGCCGGTGTGGAGAAGACAACCATAAAGAGGCCGCGCCCTTCGGAAAGGTTCCATCCCGGGGCCGGCCCGTCCTTCTTTTACCAACTCGAACCGGCGGCGGCAACCCTCGCAAGACCCTCACAAGGCGGCGCTCCTGTTGCGGCTCTTCTGTCAGAGCCTCTCGGGGCCATCTTGCTTTTGCCGGGCCGATCGGCTACGTAGACAGGCGATGGCTGCCGGGGGGCTTCTGCGAGTGCTGGCAGCCGCATGGCAGAACCGCTCAAGGGTGCTGGACCGAGAACCCATGAGGACAAGCACAAGCCGGATCCCGCGAGCCGCTGCTGTTCGGGGGCGAGTCCGCCCCTGGTGCCTTTTGCTTCTTCTTTCCGGCGCCGCTCTCCTGTGGGGAACCGCGGGCATCGCCTGTGGGGATGAAGAAGAGCCTGTCGCCTGTTCCCTCACGCCGGGGGCCAGCCAGGCATCCGGCCGATGCGAAGGAAATGCCTGCCGGGGCCCGCTGACCCTCAGGGGGCAGTCGGCCTTTCAGTTCCTGCGACTGAGCCTGATCCCGGTGGGCGTGGAACCTCTCCCGGCCGGCTCCTGGCTGCTCAATGCCACCACGACCTGGACCAATCGCTGGGCTTGGAAGAAGAACAAGTATCTCGTGGACGCCGAGGTCCTGCGGGTTGGATTTGCGGCTACTTTCGGGGTCACGGACTGGCTCGGCCTGCGCATCGAAGTCCCTTTCTGCGTGCGGGGCGGCGGCATCATGGACGGATTCATCCAGGGGTTTCATGACGCCTTCGGCCTCGGCCAGGCCGGGCGCGATCAGTTTCCCAAGGATCAGTTTGAGATCGACTTCTGGCGGAAGGACGGGACGCAGTTTCGTCTGACGGCCGAGGACAGCGGGATCGGCCTGGAAGATATGATCCTTTCAAGCCAGTTTCGGCTGACCGAGGGAAGCCGCTATCTGCCCCAGGCGTTCCTTGTCCTTCATCTGAAGCTGCCTACCGGGGATGCGGGAGACCTGTACGGGTCCGGCAGCGTGGACGGAGGCGTTTCGGTCCTCCTGGCCAAACGGATCTGGAAATTCTTCGGCTACGTGTCGGCCCAATACACGCGCTTCGGAGGCAAGGAGATCGCGGGCATTCCCATGCGGGACGACCAGGTCTCGGTCCTCACCGCGCTGGAGTACCCCTGGTGCGATCGAATCTCCCTCGTCGTGCAGGAACTGGTGAACACCGGCGCCGCCCGCGACTTCTACCAGTTTTCCGAGGCTTCCCACGAAATCACCTTCGGCGCCAAGGTGGAGACGATCGCAGGGACGGTCTTTGAGCTGGGCCTGATCGAGAATCTGTTCCGCTTCGACAACAGCCCGGACTTCGGCGTCCACTTCGGCCTCTCCCGCACGTTTTGACCGGCACTTGGGCAGAGCCTGCCCGGAAGGAACCCGGGCCGGATCTCTCCTCTCAGAGGAGGTAGAGATCCCTGCCCGGCAGGATTCGGACGCCGCTTCGCTGGAGAACTTCGAGGGCCCTGGCGGGATCGTCGAAGCGGAAGATCATGATCGCGCTTTCGGCCGGCGACCGCACGAAAGCGTACATGTACTCGACGTTGATGTTCTCCGCGCCGAGCAGGCGCAGGAGCCCGGCGAGCCCTCCAGGCCTGTCCGGCACCTCGGCGGCCACCACATCGGTCTCCCGCACCGTAAGGCCTGCCTTCTTGAGCAGCGCGACCGCCTTGTCCGGATCGTTCACGATGAGCCTGAGGATGCCGAAGTCCGCCGTGTCGGCCAGGGATAGGGCCCGGATGTTCACGCCGTTTTCTCCGAGCAGGGTGGTGACGTCGGCCAGCCTTCCGGCGCGGTTTTCGAGGAAGATGGAGACTTGCTTGGCGGTCATGGGCATCCTCCTTCTTCACAGGCTCCTTCGGTCCACCACGCGCTGGGCCTTGCCTTCGCTGCGGGTGAGGGTGTTGGGCTCGACGAGCTTGACTTCCACGTCGATGCCCAGGGTGCTCGCCAGTTCGCTGCGAATGCGTCTTTCCAGGCGCTCGAGAGCCTTGACCTCGTCCGAGAAGACGCTCTCGGACACTTCCACCTGCACCTCGAGGGTATCGAGGTTCTGCACGCGGTCCACGCACAGGACATAATGGGGGGCGACGTCCGGAATCTCCAGGAGGACGCTCTCGATCTGGGAGGGAAACACGTTGACGCCCCGGATGATGAGCATGTCGTCGGACCGGCCTGTGACCTTTCCCATGCGGAGGCTGGTGCGGCCGCAGGGACAGGGATCCGTAGCCAGAGTTGTGATGTCCCGGGTCCGGTAGCGGATCAGCGGAATCGCCTCCTTGGTCAGTGTCGTCAGGACCAGCTCTCCCGCCCGGCCGGGCTCGAGGGGCTCGCCTGTTGTCGGATCGATGATCTCGGGCAGAAAATGGTCTTCCATGAGGTGCAGGCCCTGTTTGGCCTCGCATTCGGCAGCGACTCCAGGGCCGATGATCTCGCTCAGCCCGTAGATGTCCAGCGCCGTGATGCCCAGTTCCTTTTCGATCTGCTGGCGCATGGATTCGGTCCACGGTTCGGCGCCGAAGATTCCCACCCGCAGGGGCAGGTCCCGGATCGGCGTGCCGAGCTGCCGGGACGTCTCGCCGAGAAACAGGGCGTAGGAGGGCGTGGAGCACAGGGCCGTGGTGCCGAAATCCTTCATGAGCATGATCTGGCGCTTGGTGTTGCCCACCGACACCGGCACCACGGCGGCCCCGATCTTCTCGGCTCCGTAATGGGCCCCGAGCCCCCCGGTGAACAGGCCGTACCCGTAAGCGTTCTGGATGATGTCGCCTTTCGAGACGCCGGCGGAGACGAGCGTCCGGGCCATGACTTCCGCCCAGGTCTCGATGTCCTTTCGGGTGTAGCCGACCACGGTCGGCTTTCCCGTGGTGCCGCTGGACGCATGGATGCGGACGACCTCCTCCATGGGGACCGCAAAGAGCCCGAAGGGATAGTGGTCGCGAAGGTCCGACTTCAGGGTGAAAGGCAGTTTCCGCAGGTCTTCCAGGGATCGAATGTCCCCGGGCCGTACGCCGAACGCGTCGAATCGGGCACGGTAAAAGGGCACGCGCTCGTAAACTCTGTGGACCTGCGCACGGAGTCTTTCGAGCTGAACAGATTCGAGGGCTTTTCGGTCCATGCATTCGGCCTGGCGGTTCCAGTACACCGTTGCTCCTCCTGTTGCTCGGCCGAGGGCTCAGGGCTGTTCCGGGATCGGGCGCGGTTCCGTTTCAGCCTGCGAGGGGTGGGCTCGCTTTCCTGCCCAGGGCAAAGGCTCTCAGGTTCACCTCCACGACCCTGGCCGGGAAGGTTTCTCGGATGACCCTTTTCCAGATCCTGTCCGGAACCGGAAGAAAGCGAGAGGCGGCGCCCAGGAGCGCGCTGTTGATGGATCGAGAATTCCCTGCGGTCCGGGCCAGGGCCAACCCCTCCACGACCTGGACGGTGCGGTGGCGCGAAGCCAGGAGCCCGTAAATGTCCTCCGGGTACTGCATGCGGCCAGAGGTCACGGTCGTGGGCTTGATTTCCTGCCGGTTGACCAAGAGGACGCCTTCCTTTTTGAGAAAGCTCAGCCACCGGAGGGCTTCCAGGGATTCGAAGGCGATCATGAGATCCGCCTCGCCCTCCGGGATCAGCGGGGATTGGACCGAGGGCCCACAGCGGACATGGCTCGAGACGCCTCCTCCCCTCTGGGCCATTCCATGGACTTCGCTCTTCTTCACGTCATAGCCGGCGCGCAGAAAGCCCAGGGCCAGCAGCTCGCTTGCCACAAGAACGCCCTGCCCTCCCACGCCCACAAGAAAAATGTTCCAGGAATCCAACCGGTCTTTCTCCTAAGAACCCCGAGATTCGCGAATTGCGCCGGCCTTGCACACCTGGCCGCAGATCGGGCACCCGTTGCAGAGGAGCGGATCGATGCGGGCCTTGCCCCCCTCCACCCCGCTCAGGGCCGGGCAGCCGATGCGGAGACAGAGACCGCAGCCGACGCAGGCGTCCGGGTCCACGGTACGGGGTGGCGGTCTTTCCCCTTTCCGGAGGAGGAGGCACGGCCGCCTGGCGATGATGAGCGAGGAGCGGGGAGCCTGGATTTCCTCCCGGAGCGCAGCCTCCATCGCCTTCAGATCGTAAGGGTCCACGGTGCGGACCGACTCGATTCCGAGCGCCCGGCCCAGAGCCTCGAAATCGACGGCCGGGGAAACTTCGCCCTGGAGCGTGCGGCCCGTGCCGGGATGATCCTGGAGCCCGGTCATGGCCGTGGTCCTGTTGTCCAGGACAAGGGTTGTGGTTCGGCCCTTGTTGTAGGCCACATTGAGCAGAGCCGTCATGCCGGAGTGAAGGAACGTGCTGTCCCCGATGACAGCCACGCAGCGTCGGTCGGTTTGGTCTCGAAGGGCCCGATCCATGCCGTGGGCCATCCCGATGCTGGCGCCCATGCAGACGCAGGCGTCCATGGTCTCCAGAGGGGGAGCCACGCTCAGGGTGTAGCACCCAATATCTCCCATGACGTCCAGCTTGAGTTTCTTGATGGTGTAGAAGGTGGCCGAGTGGGGGCATCCGGGGCAGAGCGCGGGCGGCCTGGGCGGCAGGGCTCTCCGCTCCCTCTCGTCGGAGGGCGCCCGGGGGGAAGCAGAACCTGCTGCCCGGCGCAGGCCCTGGCGCACAAGGTCAGGGGTCAGTTCTCCGCACGCCGGGAAGAGGCTCTTGCCTTCGACCGGAATTCCCAGAGCCCGGATCTGCGTTTCGAGAAAGGGATCCAGCTCCTCGACGACCACGATCTTCTGCAGACCCCTGGCAAAGGCCCGGATCTTGGCCGCAGGGAGCGGATGGGACATCCCGATCTTCAGGAAAGAGGCCTCGGGACAGGCCTCTCTCGCGTAGGCGTAAGCCACGCCGCTCGCGATGACGCCGAGCTTCCTGCTTCCCCGGTGCGCCGCGTTCATGGGAGTCGACTCCGAATAGGCCACGAGTTTTTCGAGCCGTTTTTCCACCTCCTCGTGGCGCTGGCGTGCGAAGATCGGCACCATCACGTACTTGGAGGGGTTCTTCTGGAAACCCGGGGCGGGTCTCCGGCCTTTCCTGTCCGGGGGACGGCGCACCACGACCGTCTTGGAATGGGCCACGCGGGTTGTGATTCTCAGAAGACAGGGCGTGTCGAAGGTTTCACTGATCTCCAGGGCGAGCCGGGCGAAGTCGTAGGCTTCCTGCGAGTCGGATGGCTCCAGCATGGGAACCTTGGCCGCGACCGCGTAGTGTCGGTTGTCCTGTTCGTTCTGGGAGCTGTGCATTCCGGGATCGTCGGCCGAGACGACCAGGAGCCCGCCGCTGACGCCGACGTAGGAGGCCGTGAAGAACGGGTCGGCAGCCACGTTGAGACCCACGTGCTTCATGCTGACCATCGTCTTGGCGCCGGCCAGGCTCGAGCCGATGGCGACTTCAAAGGCCACTTTCTCGTTGGGGCACCACTCCGCGTAGACCTGCGGCAGACGCGAGAAGGTTTCGAGGATCTCGGTGCTGGGCGTTCCGGGGTACGCCGTGGCGATTCGTACCCCGGCGTCGTATGCGCCGTAGGCGATCGCCTCGTCCCCGGACAGGAGCTCCTTGACTTTTCGACGGTTCACAGCACAGGGTTCCTCTCTTGCATGGGAAAGACTCCGCGCGCCCCCCAGGCGCGGCAGCACAGGCGCACGGAAAGGGCCCGCGGCAGCACGCCCGATCCCATTCACCTTATCAGAGGAACCACGGCGAGTCAAAAACACGCCAACCCTCGCCCAACCCGGCCCGCCGGGCCACGGCCGCACAGAAGCCGCCGATTGCATTCGTTCTTTCCGGCGGGCAAGATGCTGAAACCATCAGGTGAATCGCAGACAGAAAAGGAGGACGGCATTGATGATTTCACGTCGCCTCCGGCGGTTGGCACCGATTCTCGCAGCGGCGGCGCTTGCCGCCTCCGCCTCTGTTCAGACCTCGGAAGCGGCCGGAGAGCCCGAGAGCAAGGCGCCCCTGAGCGACGCCTCCGAGGCCTGCCTGTCCTGCCACAGCGTCTACACCCTGGGCATCGTCAGGGACTGGCAGCGGAGTGCTCATGCCGGCACCACGGTCCGGCAGGCCCTGGGCAAACCCCGGCAGGAACGGAGGATCTCGGTCGCCGCTGCCGAAGACCTTCGGGGGCCCTCGCCGGACGTCGCTGTCGGATGCGCCGAATGCCACCTTCTCGACGCCGACAGCCACCCGGACACGTTCGACCATCAGGGATACCGCGTCCACGTGGTGGTCTCGCCCGCCGACTGCGGCCGCTGTCACCCTCTGGAGCAGACCGAGTACAGGGAGCGGAACAAGATGTCCCGGGCGCACGAGAACCTGGCGGGCAACCCCCTGTACCAGAGCCTGATGGAGAGCGTTCTGAGCCCCAGGAGGGTCTCTGCAGCGGGCTTGTCCGCCTCCGGCTCGAGTCCCGAGTCGCGCATGGAGTCCTGCTACGGCTGCCACGGGACCCGAGTCACGGTCCGGGGTTTCAAGAAGGTCTCGACGCCCCTGGAGCCGATCCTGGTACCGGATTTGGCGGGCTGGCCCAACACGGGCGCGGGCAGGGTCAACCCGGACGGCACATCCGGTTCCTGTTCCGCGTGCCATGGCCGCCATGGTTTTTCCGTCTCGACCGCCCGGCAGCCGGCGGCGTGTTCCAAGTGTCATCTGGAGCCCGACGCGCCGGCCTGGAACGTATATACCCACAGCAAGCACGGGATGCTGGCCCTGGCAAGAGAAGGCGCCACGGATTTTCAACCGGTTCCCTGGACCCTGGGCAGGGACTTCCACGCCCCTACCTGCGCCGTGTGCCACGCGAGCCTCGTTGTGGACGCGCAAGGCGCCAGGCTGGCCGCGAGAACCCACGGATTCGGAGACCGGCTCTGGGTTCGGCTGTTCGGCCTCGTCTACAGCCATCCGCAGCCCGTGCAGCCGGATACGACCCAGATCCGGAACCGGGCAGGCCAGCCCCTGCCGGTCACCCTGGACGGGGAAGTTGCAGGGCCTTTTCTCATCGACTCGGCCGAGCAGGAGCGCAGGCGCAGAGGCATGCAGGCTCTCTGCCAGGGATGCCACGGGACCCAGTGGGTGTCGTTGCACTTCGACAAGCTTGCCGTCACGCTCCGGGAGACGGACGAGCGAGTTCGCCAGGCCACTGCGCTCATGGAGCGGGCCTGGGCAGAGGGGAAGGCTTCTCGAGAAAACCTTTTCGACGAACCCCTGGAGATCCTCTGGGCCGAGCAATGGCTGTTCTACGCCAACGCGGTCCGATTCACCTCCGCCATGGCCGGCTCGCCGGACTTTGCCGGATTCCATGGAGGCTACTGGGCTCTGTCCCGAAAGCTCCTCGAGCTGAGGGAGGCTGTCGAAGGCAGGCGGCGGGACCGCTGAACGTATTGCAACCGTGTTGCATTTGTGTCAACATAAACAAGACTGACCGGATTTCGCCGAGGGCATCGAGACGACCGGGGCACAGTCGCACTTGACCCGGACCAGGAAGGCTGTGGAGAGAACCGAGACGTTTGTGACACAGCGCATGCTGCGCAGGGCTGGACTCAAGACCACAGAGCCGCGTGCCCGGGTGCTCGAGGCGCTGCTCAGGGCCGAAGAGCCTCTCTCCCATCGGGAACTCGTGCAGGACCCGGCCTGCAAGGGCCTCGACCGGGTCAGCGTGTACAGGGCCTTGAGGGCCTTTGTGGAAAAGGGGCTGGCCTATCGGCTTGTCGCAGAGGACCGGGTCGGAAGGTTCGTGGCGAGCTCCCGAGTCCGGTCGCATCCGAGCCATCCCCATTTCCTTTGCCGCAGATGTGGGAGGCTGGAGTGCCTGACCGGGATCCGAATGCCGACCTTGGCGTCCCGGAGGATCGGGCAT
>FWPU01007879.1_pt1 | contig 18960 bp, 14 predicted proteins | sample 2228361 | NCBI WGS metagenome assembly FWPU01 (sample SAMEA103939777, study PRJEB20133) | metagenome
CCATGAGCACGGCATCAGCCCCCCACCTCGGCCCAGCGGCGCCAGGGATGGCAGTTTCTTTTCCGAAGGCCGCCCCGCCGGGCGGCTGGGCGCGCATCGTGCCGGTGCTGGCAGCCCAGTTGCAGGCAGCCGCCGACGAGATGGAACGCGAAATCGTCAAGATCTGCGACACGTTCCAGGCGATTGCGCTGCGGGCCAGGCAGTGCGTCGACCGGAACCTTGCGCTGTGCGGCAAAGAGCAAACTTCAGACGGGCCGGAACGCGGGCTGAACTCGGTCTTCGATTCGGCCAAGTCATTTGCCCAGCGGATCGGCGAGTACGCCAAGCGGATCCAGGCGATCCGGGGACAAATGGCCGACATGGAGGCGGTGCTCGAAACCATCGACGAGATCGCAGCCCAGATCCGGCTATTGGGCTTCAATGCCTCGATCGAGGCGGCCCGGGCCGGCGAGCACGGCCGGACCTTCCAGGTCGTGGCAAGCGAAACCAGAAGCCTGGCCCAGCACGTCGCCCAAGCCAGCCGCACGCTGCGCAGTACGGTACTGGACCTGGTGGGCCGCGTGGGCCAGATCATCGACGAGGTCGAATCGGCCTCGACTTTCAGCCAGGACCTTTACCAGACCATGGAGGCCGCGCACGAGGCGTTGCGCGGCGCAGCCGCCGAATCGGCCGAGATCAACAAGGACCTGGCGCATCGAACCGCCGAAGCCGTGATGGCCCTCCAGTTCCAAGACCGCGTCAAGCAGCAAATTACCCATGTGGTCGAATCGCTGCATGATCTGTATGGGGCGATGGCTGGCGAAGCAGCCGGCGTCGGGGCGCCAGGTTCGGAGCAGGCCCTGGACTGGGACGCCCACCTGCGTGCCCGCTACACCATGCGCCAGGAGCGGGCGGTCCACGATGGAGGGCCCCCTCCGGCGCGGGGCCAGCCCGGCGCGCTTGCGCCCAATATCGAGTTGTTTTGACCTGTGAGCTGCCGCGCGGCATCCCAGCGCAACCAGGAGACGGTGTATGGCGAAAAAGGCCCTCGTCGTCGACGATTCCCCCTCGATCCGGCAACTCGTATCGTTCACGTTGCAGCAAGCGGGGTTCGAGGTCCTCCAGGCCCCCGACGGCAAACAGGCGCTGGAGCAACTCGGGGGCCAGGCCATCCACCTCGTGATCACCGATCTGAACATGCCGGTGATGGATGGCCTGGAGCTGATCCGCGGGCTCCGCGCCCAGCCGGCGTACAAGTTCACGCCCATTTTGATGCTGACCACCGAATCGCTGGAGAGCAAGAAGCAGGAGGGCAAGGCGGCGGGGGCCACGGGGTGGATCGTCAAGCCCTTCCAGCCCGATCAATTGCTGCAAGTGGTGGCCCGAGTCGTCCGTTAACAAGCTGCAAACTGAATGAGGAGCCTTTGACCGTGGACGGTTCGACTCATCGGTTCCGCGAGGTTTTTTTCGAGGAGGCGGCCGAACGGGTGGCCGAGCTGGAAAGCGGCTTGCTCCAGCTCGAGGCTTCGCCCGAGTGCCAGGAACTTTTGCATACGATTTTCCGTGCCGCGCACAGCATCAAAGGGGGGAGCGCGACCTTTGGAATGGAGCGGGTGGCCCGATTTACGCATTCGCTGGAGAACCTGCTGGGACGGTTGCGCGAAGGACATATCCCGGTAACGCGCACTTTGGTGGACCTCCTGCTGCGAGCGACCGACGTGCTGCGATCGCTCCTGGAGGCCGAACGGGATGCCGGTCCGGTGCCGGAGCGGCTGGAGGCCATCCTGGGCGAGCTGAAACAGGCCCTTGGTGAAAACTCGTTGCCCGAATCGAAGCCCTGCCCGGCGTCGCCGCCGGCCGAGGGGGCTAAGCGCACCTATCGGGTCTTTTTTGCGCCCCAGGAAGACGTGTTTCTCCGGGGCCTGGACCCGCTCCTCCTTTTGCGCGATCTGGCCAGCCTTGGCCAGGTGGTCCACAGTGAGGTCGATCTGAGCCGTTTGCCGCCGCTTGGCGAAATGGATCCGGAATCCTGCTACCTGGCGTGGACCGTGGTGCTCGAAAGCACGAGGCCCGAGCAGGAGCTGGCCGACGTGTTCACCTTCGTTCGCGAGGAGAGCGAAATCCGCATCGAACCGATCCAGGAGGGTGGCGCTTGTGGCGCCCTAGCCGCGCCCGCTCTGGCGGCCAGCGCCGCCCGAAGCGCCTGGACATTGAAAGACGGGCTCTGGCTATTGCCGCTCGCTCAGCGCCTGGCCGAAAGCTACGAGTGCCTCGACCGGGCTGTGGGATGCACCGGGGCGCCGGCCGGGTGAAGCGAACTTCCGTGGCGCCCGAACCGGTGCCCTCGCCGCCGGCGGACATCATTGGCGGCCGAGGGCTTGCGATGGGGTAACTGTGATTAGAAGTTCGCCCGCTCGGCGGTTTCTTTACGTCCCTTTATCCGCCGGGAAATCTCTTCAAGTGTGGCTTTCTTTGTTTTGGGCGGGTCGTTCATGTCAAAGGTCTTGGCCAGTTCCCGGACCTCCGCCGCCGAAAAGTCGCGGTCGAGCCGTTTGACGACTCTGTCGATCTCCTCGTAGGTTACGTCGTGCTGGGCGACGCTTTCGTAGAACCGCTTGAGGTCTTCTTTCGCTTTGGCCAGCTTTTCGGGATCAACGGGCTTGGAGCGGGAAGCGGCGGCGCCTCGGGCCCGGCCTGCGATCACGCCGGTACGGTGATATTCCTCGGCGCGGGCCAGAAAGTCGCAGAACTGGGCGGAAGTCATTTCGGCAAAAGGCTCCAGGGCTGCGTTGACGCGTCGCCACTCGCTGGCCCCCTGTCTGGCGCCCGACAGTTCGAGAAACTGGCAGAGGCTATCCAGTCCTTGACGCAGGTCTCCGACCTTCATGGGCATCGATCCTTTCCAAGACTTCCAGGGCGAGATCACGGAACATGGCGTCGACCTCGCTATTGGCGATTGCAAAGCGGTTTTCGCGTGCTGCATCGGCAAATGCGGGTTTCTGCCGGATAAGCGTGCGGAACTGATAGACCTCCTGGCCCCACACATCGCGGCAACTCGGCGCCAGGGATTCCCATATCCGGCGCTCGCGCTGGATCACCTCCCGCCGCGGATAGACTCGATTGGCCACCAGGCCCAGAACGGCCACCTGGGGGCACAGGTGAGTGCGGTGGTTGTGGAGGGTTCGGAGCTGACGGGGGACGGCCTCGGCCGAGGTGGTATCGAGGATCACGGGCACGAGCAAATAATCGGCCGCCGCATAGGCATTGACACATGCGGTGGTCAGCCGCGGCGGGCAATCCAGGATCACGAAGTCGTACTGCTGGGCGATCTCCGGCGCATGGAGCAGCCGGCGGAGCAGGAATCGCACATCCCCTTCAGCCGGCCGCAGCAGCCAACGGGCCATCACCTGGGTCTCGACCTCCGCCAGATTCTCGTCGGCAGCCACGATCCGCAACTCCGGCATTCCGGGCCGCGGGCGGCAGTACGGCGACAGGGCGACCGATGTCGGCCCCTGGCTGGCTGCCTGGGCCAGCGGCTGGTCGACAAACGCCTGCTGCTGGCGAATTTCCTGGATCGCCTCGGGAGGAAGGCACAGCGACGTGAGCGAGCCCTGATAATCGAGGTCCACCAGCAGCACGCGGAAGTCAATTTCGCTATGGCCGCCCGGGCGCCGCTTCAACCCGGCCAGCATGGCCCCCAGATTGGCGGCCAGGGTCGTCTTTCCCACCCCGCCCTTGAGATTGGAAAAGGCCAGAATCCGGGCGCGCCGCTTGGATGGGGGCACAAACTCCGGCACGTCCGCGGGGGGCCGTTCCCAAATCTTGCCGTCGATGTGCTCGATCGCGGCGAGCTGCTGGTTCAACTGGTTATTGGCCAGCCGCAGCTCGAGGCATTCCTCGTATGCCGCCTGCCAGTGTTTCCAGGCCCCCGCCAGCCGGCGCTGGACCTGCCGCTTGACCTTGCGAAGCCGGAGGTGTTCCGTCCGCAGCGAGGCACACTGCTGGCGGAGGGCTTCGATTTCCGCAGCCTTGCTGTCCAGCTCGCTGCGGAGGCGCTGGAGTTCCCCATCCAGCGTGTGGACCTGACCTTGCAGCCGACCCTTCGATTCGGCAAGCGCCTGTTGTTGGCCGGCCCATTCCGCGTGCTGCTGGCGGAGCTGCTCGTTATCGCGCTGGGTCTGTTCGAGGCGGGCCAGGGTCTGGGCCTGGCTGGTCCGCAGCGCGCCGAGTTCCTGGGTCAGGCTGGCCAGTTGGGTTTCATACTGGGCGAGCTGGCGCAAGGCGGCGCTGCCGTCCGCTTGGGCCTGGGCCAGCGATTTTTCCAAAGCACGGACCTGCTCGTTCAGATGGATAGCCCGGCGCCCCGAACGGCGCCAACCCAAGTCATAAGCAAGCCACGCCACAAGGAGCAGCCCCGCGCCGACACCGGCCATAAGCACCAGTTCGGCGTTCAGCCGGAGCGCTTCCAACACCGATTGCAACAGTTCGCCCGTGGTCACAGGACCCTCCGCCGGCACGGCGCCTTTTATTTTGATTGGCGGGCGGCCGATGTCAATCGAGAAACCGTCGGTCACAAGGGCCGCCGACTATTCCTGAACGGCAGCCGAAGGCGGCCTGGCAAGAAAAAGTCCACGGCGGAATGTCAGGAAGAGCGGAGAGGTCGAAAGACAATGGTCAACGATCGGCGGTGCAGACGGCGATGGGTCTTGCCACCTTTGGCCTCCCTTGAAGCTTCGTGGATTTGCCATCGTGCTTGCCGGGGCGGTGGTTTTTGACCGCAAAAGGGGCCGAAGCTCTCAGCGGCGCTGCATGCTCCTGGGAGATGCCGCACGCGGCACCGGCACTTGCCTGGAGGCGGCTTTATGCCGGGGCATGGTTCGCGGGATCACGCACCCTGAATTAGCCGCCGTAGCGGGCGGCCGCCTGCGCCTGCCGGGCCTGCCACAAGGCGCGTTCGGCCTCGGCGATGCGGCCCGCTTTCTGGCACACCAGGCTCAGGGCGACAAAGCTGAAGGGGTCCTCCGGCTCCAGCTCGCAAACCCGCTCGGCGTGCTGGATGGCCTCGTCGAACTTCTCCAGCTTGCTGTAGAAAACGCTCAGCGCACCGTGGGCCAGGGCATAATCGGGGTGCTGCTTTAACAGCTCGCGAAGCCGGGCGATGGCACCTTCCAGGTCTCCGGCCTGCTGGACCTCGATCGCCTGGTCGTACAGTTCCTCGGCAGTGGACATGATGTTCTCGGTAGATGGCAGAGGGGCAGTTGCGCCAGCCGACAGGCCCCGCGGGCCGGCTATCGGTGGCTGGGCCGTCGGCCCGCCTCCACGGCTGCTTCGGCTGGGAGGCAGCCGCACCTGCGTGGCCGCGGGTCCTTGGGCTTTATTGGCAAGCGTATCCTACGGGGGGTCCAGGGGCAAGGGGCTGCGATTGTGGCCCCGCGGCCGTTAGGTCGGTGCCGGACCGGCTGGCGTCCGGCCTGCCCGCAGCAGTTGCACCACAATCCACGCGATCACCCCGGCTCCCAGGACCAGCGCCGCCAGGAACAGGACCAGCGAATCCCATTGGGTGGCCACAGGCTGGGCCGACACTCCCGGCTTGAACAAAGGCCGCAGTTCGATGTTCTGCACGATCTGGCGGCTGACAGCGTTCAGGGCCAGGACGGCCAGTTGGGCGCCGGCCACGGCAGCGGCCAGGGCGCGGTCGAGGCCCCGCGCCTGCCCCAGCGTCAGGAGGCCAACCGGCAGCCAGCACACCGCGCCGGTGGCCAGCGTCAATAGCACCAGGGGAAAGGCGAACATCGCGCCGCGGACCTCTGCCGACCAAAAGGCAATATACCACAACCCGAATACGGTGGTGGCCGCAGCACCGGCTAAGCCCAGCCGAAGTGCCAGCCGGCCTGCGTATTGGCGGTACGCCTCGGTCTCCTGGGGGGCCACCCAGAAGGCATCCACCAAGGCCCAGGCGGCCGTGGTCAACAGCGCCAATCCCATCATCATCAGCCAGCGTGGCCCCAGGGTGGGATCCGAAACGTTCAGTGCGGTGCCGGTGGCGGCGCCAGCCACTTGATGTTCCAGCCAAAGATCGCGCCAAGCCGCAGGCCGCGCGGTCAAGCTCAGTCCGTTGGCAAACCAAAAGCCGATGACCACAAACAGCACGGCCGATATCCACCCGCTTGCCCGGTGCCAAGCGGCCGGTCCGCCGCCGCGCTGCAAGCCCGCCGCATAGACGTACACCCCGTAATATGCGGGGATCAAGAGCACGACGATGGCCAGCCAAAACCAGGCCATCAGGATCGTGGCCGGGTAAAACGCCCGGCAGTAGGCCACCTGGAGAAACAGCAGCGGCACGATGCCGAAGTTGATTCCCAGGGCCAACAGGACGGGCATCTGGCCCATGAGCCGGGCGCTCAGGCGTTTGCCAGGGTCTTGCCCTTTCCAGGCCACGAGCAGGGCCACGGCGGTGCCTACGTACCACAGATGCATCGGCACCATGTGCAGGGTCAATCCGAGGACCTTGAACACCTGGATGAACCAGAACGGTGCGGGAAGGTCCGGCAGGCTTGTCGCGTCAATCGGTTCCATCATCGGCCTTTCCAATGGTTGTGGGGAACGCAGGCGGCGGCCTTCTTCGCAATTTTGGGGCCGGAGATTCGCCCTGGGAAGGGGGCCAGGGGGCTAATTGGGCGGGGCAATATCCGGCGTGCCCTCGATCTCCAGCACGACCACCGAGGCGATCGGGTCCGGCGGCTGTTTGGGGACGGCGATCGAAACGCCTGAAGGGTTGCTGGAGACCTCGAGGCTGCGGCCGCGATCGGCCAGGAGGTACGCCCGCCGAACACGGTTCCGCAGGCGGGGAACTTCCAGCGCGCCGGCGGGCCAGTCGAATACGTGCAGATAAAGCTTGCCCGGTTTCTGCGTCGCCCGGCCCCAGGGGAGGCGGCCGAAAGGGCTGGCCGCGGTCCCGTGGATCGCCTCGGCATGGGTATCCATCCACCGGCCGATGCGGGCCAGACGCTCGACACTGGGCTCGGGGATCAGCCCTTCAGCCGTCGGCCCCACGTTGAGCAGGTAGTTGCCCCCTTTGCTGGCGATATCGATCAGGTTGCGGATAAGCGTCTGGGCCGACTTCCAATTGTGGTCGTCCTGTTTGTAGCCCCAGGTGTCGTTCATGGTCATGCAACTTTCCCAATCGACGCCCGGCAGGCCGGTGGCGGGGATTTCCTGCTCGGGGGTGCCGAAGTCGCCGGCAAAATCGCCCGCAGCGGTCAGTCCGGCCATGCCCTGCCGGCCCTTATCCACCCGGTTGTTGACGATGATGTCCGGATCCAGGCTCCGCACGTACTGGTACAGCATTTTGCCGTGCTCGTGGGTCCACGTGTTTTCCCACTCGCCGTCGAACCACAGCACGCCGATCTTGCCGTAATTGGTCAGAAGCTCGCGGACCTGGCCCTTGAGGTGCTCGACGTAGCGGTTGAAGTCGGCCGGCACGCCGGGGCGCGGGTCCCATGGGCGGCGCGGCAGGTAGTCGGGATGGTGCCAGTCCATGATCGAATGGTACCAGCAGATCCGCAAGCCGGCCTGGTGGCAGGCGTCGGCTAGCTCTTTGAGGATGTCGCGGCGGAAGGGGGTCCCCATCACGTCATAGTCGGTTCGCTTCGAGTCGAACAGGCAGAAGCCATCGTGGTGTTTGGAGGTGATGACGATGTACCGCATTCCGGCCCGCCGGGCGATCTCGACCCACTGCCGGGCGTCGAACTTGACGGGGTTGAACTGCTTTTGGAGCAATTCATACTCGGCCACGGGGATTTTGGCCGTGTGCATGATCCATTCCCCGGCCCCCGCGATCTTTTGCCCCTTCCACCGGCCTGCGGGAATGGCGTAAAGGCCCCAGTGGATGAACATGCCGAAACGGGCCTGGCGCCACCACGCCATGCGGTGGTCGCGCTGGGCGGGCGTCTCCTGGCCCGGTGCGGCGGCATCGGCGGCCCGACTTGCACCGGCCACGGCAGCGGCCAGTACCGCCAGGCACACTGCCGTCGGGCATCGCGTGAAGGCCATGGCTGCTCCTCGGTTGGACTTGAACTAGGCAAACGGCGACTCCCCCGCCGGCACGAACACCGCCGGCAACGCGAGGTCGGTACCCTTCAATGTAGTGACTGGCCCCGAAAGCTCGCAAGCGGCGATTTGGCCGGCCACACACGCCAGCCTCGAGGCCCGCGCGATATTGTCCATGCACTCGCGCTTGCGGCCTGACGGGCAGCGGCGGCGTGCCCCGGGGCGCCCCGGCCTGGGACCTGGCTTTGCGCCCAGCCGGACCAGGCGCCGCCTCCACGGTTGCGCTGCGCCGGGGCCTGTTCTAGAATAGTATTATGGGGGCCGGGGCCGGGCCTGTTGCGGCCCTGGGGTAGGGTGTTTTTTCGAACGACTGAAGGAAGGCGCGGTGCGGCGGAGTGGTTGGCTGGTGCTGGTGGCGTGGTTTGCTGGCGCGGTGCCGGGGTGGGCCCAGTTCCGCGAGGCCGAGCCGCCGGTGGCCAAGCCGGGCCAGACCGTGGTCCAACGCTGGCGGATCGGGATGGTAATTACCGCCGAGGGGAGCGCCTTCCGCGGCCTGGTGGGCACGACCACCGTGCCCATGGACTGGCCGGAACAAAAGGTCCGCGTGGTGGGCGAGGACCTCTCGCCGGGGGTGTCGATTAGTTATCGGAACTTCGAGGGGACGGCCCGGCAGCTCGTGGTGCGGGTGCCGGCGCTGCGGGCCAACGAAGAGGCCCGGGCGGTGCTCACCATCGAAATCCAGCGGCACCTGCCCCTTCCCCCCCGCCAGCCCGAGGCGTTCCAACTGCCCGACCCCAAAAAGTTGGACCGCAAGCTGGCGGCTTATCTCGGTCCCAGTCCGGCGATCGAGGCCGACCACCCCGACGTCCAACGCCTCGCCCGGCAGCTCACCGCCCGGCACGCCACCGCCTGGGCGAAGGTGCGGGCGATTTACGACTGGGTGCGAAAACACGTCGAGCGCCAGGATAACCGTGGCCAACCGATGAAAGGCACTGTGCAGACGCTCAACGAGGCGACGGGCGATTGCGACGAGATGACCGGCGTGTTCGTGGCCCTGTGCCGGGCCCTGGGTGTGCCGGCACGCATGGTCCGGGTGCCTGGCCACGTATTCGGCGAGTTCTATCTTTTAGACGCGGAAGGGAAGGGACACTGGCTGCCGTGCGAAGTGGCGGCCAGCGAGGCGTTCGGCACCATCGCCGATGCCAGGCCGATCCTTCAGAAAGGGGACAACATTTTGGCGGTCGATCCGGCAACGCGGCGCAAGACCCGTTTTCGGATCCTTCCGGAAACGCTGACTGGCGCGGCCACCGTCGCGGGGGCGCAACCCAAGATGCGATTGATTTGCGAGCCGGCCTCGTAAGCGCAGCCGGCGTTTCTTGAACACACCCCAACCAGGCAGTGCCAACCATGAAGTCGCTGGTGATGCGGTCGATTCGATATCTTCCGGCATGTTGGACGGCTGTGGCATTTGTGGTGTGGTCGGTGCCGGCAGGGGCCCAATTCCAGGAGCGGGCCGAACCCAAAGGCCCCCGCCTGGGCGAGCCCGTGGTGCAGAAATGGCAACTGGGCCTGACGGTCGAGGCCGCTAGCGGCCCTTGCAGCGGACTGGTCGGCTACGTGCCGTTGTTCGTCGATTGGCCCGAACAGCAGGTCTCGGTCGTCGCCGAGGATGTAACCCCCAACGTCCGCCTGACCTACCAAATGGTCGAGGGCGTCAAGGTGATGCTGGTGCACATCCCCCACCTGCCGGCCGGCGAAGAGGCCAAGGCCCTTATAACCTTCGAAGTGCGGCGCGCGCCGATTTTGCCTCCGGCCAAAACGGACATTTACGAGCTGCCCGATCCCAGGAAACTGCCCAAGGACGTTCGGCCGTACCTGGCCTCCAGCCCGGGGATCGAGTCCAAGGCCCCCAAAGTCCGCAGTCTGGCCCGCGGAATCGCCAGCAAACACGAGAAAGCCTGGAAAAAAGTCGAGGCCCTGTACGATTGGGTCCGCTCCCACATCCAATACGAGAAGGGACACGCCCAGGGAGCACTGGCCGCCATCAAGACGGGCAAAGGCAACACCGACGATTTGACCTCGGTCTTCATCGCCCTTTGCCGGGCCCTCGAGATCCCCGCCCGCACCGTGTGGATCCCCGGCCATTGCTATCCCGAGTTCTACCTGGTGGACGACGAAGGCCAGGGACACTGGTTCCCCTGCGAGATGAAGGAGCAACGATCGTTCGGCGGAATTGGCGAACAGCGGCCGGTACTGATGAAGGGCGACAATTTCCGGCCGCCCTATGCCCCGCGCGATCGGCAGCGGCTATTGACCGAGTATCTGACCGGTACCGGCGGCAAGCCCAAACACCGCTTCACGCGGCAATCGGTCCACTGAACTCGCCGGCCAGCCCTGTTGGTGGCCCGCCGGTGCCGGTCGTGCTGCCTGTACCGCTTGAAACGCCCCCTGCCGTGGTACCTCTTGGGCGTGCCTCTGGGGCGTAAGCTACGTTTTCAGGAAGCAGGCTTTTACGTCCGGGCAGGTGTCGGGCTTGTCCCGGAGTTACCGCATGACCGAGCTGAAAACCATCCTGGTGACCCACGAGCACTTGCTGACGGCCGACGTGCTGTTGCACGGGCAGCGCCTTCAGGACGTGCTGAACAACCGCAATACCGACTTCCTGCGGGTCAGCAATGTGCAGATTGTCGAGAGGCTTACCGCCCGGCCGGTGGCCAGCGTCCCCTCGGCCGCAATCCGTAAGGCGGAGATCGGGCTGGCCATCCCCGCCAATCCCACTCACGAGGCCCAAGACAAGCGCCTGGTGTGCTTCGTGCAAAAGGACGAATACCCGGCCGTCCTTCTGGTGATGGGATACCTGGTGCGTGGGCGGTTGCAGCTCCGCGAGACCGACGACCCGGTCGTGGCGCTGTGCCGGGAGTTTTCCAGTTTTTTTGCCTTGCCTCATGCTTCGGTGGCCCTGCCCGGCCTGGCCGACGAGATTCGCACTCGCGTGGTTCTGGTCAACAACCGCTACGTCTCGCTATTGCACCTTGCACGCCCGGTGGGCGAGGCCGAGGCGGTTTCGTCCCCCCAGGCGGAAACCGCTGGCCCGTAGTGGCACAGCGGCCCGCAGCGGAGCGTGCGTGGCAACTTGGGGAGGCGTTCTGTTGTCGCGGCGAAACGCGGGTTGAAGGCTGGGCCTGGGATCGCCTTCGGCGGCCAGGCCCGTAAACGGCCTTCGTTGGCCGTCCTGGTTCGCCGTCCTCGCACGGTATGCTGGTTGGCCGTGCTGGTTCTTGTTCTTCGTTCGGGTCCTCGTTCGTGGTATTCGTTCGTAGTTCCGCCTTCGGGCGGTCGCCGCCCAAGCGCCGTGCTGGATGGGATACCGTTGCAGAGTGGCGGACCGTCTGGGTGGGCTGGCGATTGCTGTCCCCCCGAAAGCTACCAGCGGTGGCAGGACCATACCTGCGGGCCGGAATCCGGTTTACAATGGGCCCATAGACCCAGACCCGATCGGCCCGCGAAGGCGAGCCGCAAGAGGATGTCTTCGCTCGAGGCAGACCAAGGCCCATGGCAGCCGAGCGCCCCCGCTTGCTTCGCAACCTCCCTTCGATTGCCTCGCTGCTTGATGACCCCCAGGTCGTTGCGCTGGCGGGTCAGGTGCCCCGCACGGTGTTGGTGGACTTGCTGCGGCGGGCCGTGGCGGTGGTTCGCGGGCACGTGCAGCGCGGGGCTTGCGGGTCGGCGGAGCCGGAGGTGCTCCGGGCCGCGGTGCTGGACCAACTGGCCGCCAGCGTGCGCGAGTTCGCTCGGCCGCACTATCGGCGGGTGATCAATGCGACCGGCATTGTGCTTCATACCGGGCTGGGACGGGCGGTGCTGCCGGCTCGGGCCATCCGCCAGATCGAGGAGCAGTTGCGCGGCTACTCGCTGCTCCAGACCGATCTTTGCACCGGCCAGCGCTCGAAGCGCGATGCGCGGATCGAGTGGCTGTTGCGGCAGTTGACCGGGGCACCCGCCGCCACGGTGGTGAACAACAATGCGGCGGCCACGTTCCTGGTGCTTTCCACGGTGGCCCGCGGCCGCGAGGTGATCGTCTCCCGCGGCCAACTCGTCGAGATCGGCGGCTCGTTCCGCCTGCCCGAGGTGATGGCCCAAAGCGGCGCCAGGCTGGTGGAGGTGGGGACCACCAACCGCACCCACCCGGCCGACTACGAGCGGGCGATCACCGACCAGACGGCTGCCATCCTGCGGGTGCATCCCAGCAATTACCGCATCCGGGGGTTCACCGCGGAGGTAGGCTTGCGGGAGCTGGCCGAAATTGCCCACCGCCGGGGCGTGCTGTTGATCGATGATGTGGGGGCGGGAGCGCTTTTGGATTTCTCGCGCTTCGGGTTCGAGCCGGAGCCGACGCTGCCGGAATCGATCGCGGCCGGGGCCGACCTGGTCACGGCCAGCGCCGACAAACTCATCGGCGGCCCCCAAGGGGGCCTCATCCTGGGGCGCGAAGACCTGGTCCAGGCGGTGCGCAAGAATCCGCTGGCGCGAATGGTGCGGGTGGACAAGCTGACGCTGGCGGCCCTGGAGGCCACGTTGACGCTGTTTTTGGATGAGGCCGTCGCCCTGGCCGAGGTCCCCACCTTGCAAATCTTGCGGCGCGACCGCCAGGACCTGGATCGGCAGGCCCAGCGCATCGCCCAGGCCATCGCCCAGCAGGTCCCCGAGGCAGAACTGGCCGTCGTCGATGGCTTTTCGCAGATGGGCAGCGGGTCGCTTCCCGGGCAGGACCTCCCCACGCGTTTGGTGGCCCTGGCTAGCCGCTTGGTAGATGCGGGCCGGCTGGCGGCCAGGCTGCGCCAACACGAGCCCCCGGTCTTTGCCCGCGTGCACCACCAACAGGTGCTGCTCGATCCGCGCACCGTGCTGGAGGGGGAAGAAGAGTTGCTAATCGCGGCGTGCGTGGCGGCACTCCGCGCCCCGCCGTAAGCCGCGCCGTCCTCCCGACCGGCCCCCGGTGCCCTTCTGCCAAGAGGTTACAAGCTGCCGTCCCGCAACCCGATTCGGCCACACCAAAGACCCTTTCCCCTGCCATGCCGCTGACCGATATCAACATCACCCTCGGAACCGCAGGACATATCGACCACGGCAAAACCGCTTTGGTCAAAATGCTGACCGGCTGCGAGACCGACCGGCTCAAGGAAGAGAAAGAGCGGGGCATGTCGATCGACCTGGGCTACGCCCCCTGCCGGCTGGACGACTGGCAGGTGGGCATTGTGGATGTGCCGGGCCACGAGCATTTCATCAAGACTATGGTCGCTGGGGCCAGCGGCATCGATGCAGTGATTCTGGTCGTGGCCGCCGACGACGGCATCATGCCCCAAACCCGCGAGCACCTCGATATCCTCACGCTGCTAGGCGTGCGCCACGGGGTGGTTGCGCTAACGAAGATCGACCGTGTGCCGGCCGCACGCCTCCAAGAGGTCCAGCATGAGCTTTCGGGGTTGCTTGCCGACACGTTCCTGGCCGGGGCACCCATTTTGCCGGTCTCGAACCTGACGGGCGAGGGATTCGACGCCCTCATCAAAGCCCTGGCCGCTTTGGTGCGAGCCGTCGTTCCCCGGCGGTGCGACGGAGTGTTTCGGGTGCCGCTGGACCGGGCCTTTTCCGCGCGGGGGTTCGGCACGGTGGTGGCAGGTATTCCCGTGGCCGGCCAGGCCGCAGTGAACGAGGAAGTGGTCCTGTTGCCCCAGGGGCAGAGCGGGCGGATCAAACGCATCCAAGTCTATGGCCGCGACAGCCCCCAAGTACTGGCAGGCCAGTGCGCTGCCCTGAACGTGCCCGCCTGGGACCACCGGGGTGTGCACCGCGGCGACGTGGTGACGCTGCCGGGCTACTTCGCCCCGGAGACATGGTACACGGCCAGGATCCGCCTGTTGCCCCAGGAGAAACTGGCCGGTCCGCTGGCCACCGCCGGCTTGAAAAACGGGGCCACGGTCAAGCTCCATACCGGCACCTCCGAGGTGCTGGCGCGGGTGTACACTCTGGAGGAGGACCCGCCGATCCCCGGCCGCGAAAGCTTCGTGCAGTTCCGCCTGGAGCGGCCGGTGGTGGCCGGCCCCGGCGATCCTTGCATCGTCCGAAGCCTTGGCCCGGTGCGGACCATTGGCGGCGGCCGCATTTTGGAGGCTACCGGCCGGCGATGGAAGCGCCATCGACCCGAAGTACAGCAGATCCTGGCCGAACAGGCCGCCGCCTTGAACGACGACCTCTGCCGTGTGGAACACTGTTTGCGGCGTGCCCCTTCGCTGGGTGCGACCGAGGCGGAGCTGGCCATTGCGGCCAAACTTCCGCGGGCCCGCCTGGCCGCACTGCTGGCCGAGCTGGTTGCCGGCGCAAAGGCCGTGCCCCTTGGCGGACTTTACCTGCACCGGCAGGCGCTGGTTGCGGCTGAAGAGCGCCTGTTGGCGGCCGTACGCCAGTTCCACGAGCAATCGCCGGAAAGCCTGGGCCCCACGGCGGAACATCTCCGCCACGCGACCGGCCTGGAGAAGGCGGTCCTGGCAGGTCTCCTGGCACGCATGAAGGCGCAAGGCATCCTCGTCGAGCGGGCGCAGCGACTGGCCCTGCCCGAGCATCGGCCGCGCCGGGAAGGCCCCCAGGGGCGGCTTGTTGCCGATATCGAAACCCGCCTCCGCGAACACCCCTTCCACCCGCCAGGCGTCGAGGAACTGGCCGCTGCCACCGGGGCCTCGCCCGACGCCGTGCGCAAGGCCCTGGCCATCCTCGGGGAACAACAGCAAGCGGTGGCCGTCGCCGACGGCCTGTGGTTCCACGCCGATGCTGTGGCGCGGGCCCGCCAAATCCTGGTCGAGTATCTCCTCAAGGAAGGCCGCCTGGAAAGCGTGCGATTCAAATACCTGTTGGACACCACGCGAAAATACGCATTGCCGCTTCTGGATTATTTCGACCGCGCAGGCTTGTTGCGGCGATCGGGCAATACCCGATTCCTGCGAGAAAAGCCGGGACCCGTCGAGCCGCACGGCGTAAGTTCCCGGTGGGTCGCGCCGCATGGCGTAAGTTCCCGGTGGGTCGCGCCGCATGGCGTAAGTTCCCGGTGGGTCGAGCCGCATGGCGTAAGTTCCCGGTGGGTCGAGCCGCACGGGGTAAGCCCCCGGTGGTGCCCCCTTATGCCTGGCCAATCACCGAAAAGCAACGCCATGACCAACCGCCAACGCATCCTCGCCATTTTGGACGGCCAACCGCCCGACCGTATCCCGTGGATCCCCCGACTGGCCATCTGGTACGAGGCCAACCGCCGGGCCGGCACCCTCCCGCCGCAGTACCGCGGCTGCACGCTCCGCGAGGTGGAACGGGCCGTCTTCGGCGGCACGGCGGCCCGCGACGGCATCATCTATCGCACCGAACTGCGCGGCGTCGAGATTCGTCGCCGTGTGCAAGGCATGGAAACCGTAACCGAATACGTCACTCCCGTAGGCACCGTTTCCACCACGGTGCGCGGCACCGAGGAGTTGCGGCGGCATGGCATCCAGGACGCCGAGGTCGGCTTCATGCTCAAACGCCGCGAAGACTACCCCGTGGTCGAGTACCTCATCGAGCACACCGAGTACCACGCCGCCTACGACCAGTACGAAGCTTACGAACAAGAGGTGGGCGACGACGGCTATCCAATGGTCAATTGCGGCGATTGCCCCATGCACCACTGGATGCGGGCCCTGGCCGGCTACGACCAGGCCTACTACCATCTCCACGATTACCCCCGCGAGGTGGAACATCTGGTCACCGTGCTCACCCAGCGCTTGCGCGATACGGTATGGAAACACATGCTGGAATCGCCGGCACGGCTGTTGATGCACGGCCATCATCTGTCAAGCCAGATGACGCCACCCCCGTTGTTCGAACGTTACATCCTCCCGTACTACCAGGAGCTGACGGCCAGGCTCCGGGCACGGGGCAAAGTGCTGGCCATCCATGCCGATAACGATACGCGGCTGATTCTGGGGCTGATCCGACGGGCGGGCATCGGCATGGTGGAGTGCTTTGTGACCTACCCGATGGTCCCCACCACACTGGCCGAAGCCCGCGCCGCCTGGGGCGACCAGGTGATCATCTGGGGGGGCATCCCCTCGGCCATTTTGGAGCCGCCCTTCAGCGACGAGCAATTCGAGATGTATGTGGACGAGGTGTTCCGCACCATTGCGCCGGGCAAGGCATTCATCCTGGGGATTGCCGACAACGCCATGCCCGGCTCGCGGATCGATCGCATCCGCCGCATCACCGAGATCGTCGGCCAGCGCGGCACATACCCGGTGCGGTGAAAGCGTGGAGGGCATACGCAGCGCCACTCGGGCGCAAGAGCCTCCCCGCGACCTTGAAGGGGCGGTCGCCCCCCTTCAAGGTCCTAGGGGCAGCTTCCACAACATCCACCGGCTCAGAGGCAGCGCAGGAAGGCCACCAAATCCTTCTTTTGCTCTTTGGTCAGCCGCGTTTCGAGTACGAGGTTGTGGAACTCGACGGTGTCTTCGAGGGTCAGCAGCCGTCCGTCGTGCAGGTAGGGGGGCGACTCCTTGATGCCCCGCAGGGGGAAGGTCTTGATCGGGCCGTCGCCGGTCGCCATGCGGCCGTTGACCATCTGGGGCTTGAAGAATCGCTCGGTGCGGAAATTGTGCATCGAGTTGTCTGTGTAATAAGGCGGAACGTGGCACACCGCGCAGCGCCCCTCCTCGAAAAACACCTTTTGCCCCCGGAGTTCCTCTGGCGTGGCTTTGCCCGGGTCGAGCGTTCCGAACACGTTCAGCTTGGGAGCCGGCGGGAAATCGAGGATCGCCATGAACTCGGACATGAAATGCACCTGGCTGCCGCGTTCCAGGATATTCACGCCTTTCTTGGTGGCGATAACGGGATCGCCATCGAAGTAGGCGGCCCGCTGTTCAAACTCCGTGAAGTCCTCGACGGTCTTCAGGGCCCGCTGGGATCCGAACAGCCGCTGCACATTCACACCCCGCAAGGGAGGCGTGTCCAGCCGATGGCGGAACTCTTGCGGTCGGATATCGCCCACCAAATGCGTGGCGCCGTTGCTGTGGCCGTTCACATGGCAGTCGAAACACGTGACCCCCATGCTGGGCCGGAGCGACCGGCGGTCGTCGGTCGCGTTGAACTGCTGCTGGGGGAACGGTGTCAACAAGAGGCGCAACCCTTCGAGCTGCTTCGGGTTCAGAATGCCGTTGAAGAGCTGGAAGTAGTTGGCCAGTGTAACCACCTGCCCGCGAGAAACGTCGCCCAGGTCGGGCCGCGTCGTCAGGAAAATCGCCGGCGGGTACTCCGGCAGGAAATGGGTCGGCAGGTCGAAGTCCAGATCGAATCGCGTCAGGTCCCGCCCCTCCTGCCGCTTGATCTCCTCGATATGATGCCGGGGAAAAACCATCCCGCCTTCAAGATGATTCGGATGGGGCAAGGGGAGGAATCCTTTCGGCCAGAGCCCCTTCTGGCGGATCTCTTCGGGCGTCATGGCGGCCAGTTCCTCCCACGATCGAACCCCTGCGGGCAACCTGACCCGGACCCCTCCCTGGACCGGCTTGCCGCGCGACATGGTCACCCCCGGTACCGGCCGATCGCTCAGATCGTAGCGCTCCTCCAACAGACTCATCTGGCGCGCCATCACGGCCCCCTTGGCGGCCGCCATGTGCGAAACCGTTTTGTCGAAATCCTGTTGCACGACCACCGGCGCATAGCTGCTTGGCGGCGGTTGGGTGAAAGCACGCCCCGCCCACATAAGTCCAGCCATCAATACCCACCCGGCGGCCAAAAGCATCCTGCCAGGCCGGAATGCGGGCTCGCCACACTTCTTCGGACATCGCATCTTCAAACCCTCCCTTCAGCCTTTGCACAAAAACCAACCGAAACACGCGCCCCGTGGCCCCGATGCTTCGCGCTTTCCTTTCCACCAAGGGGGCGCTACCCTCATGGCGGTTGCCTGCGACACTCAGCACAAAGGCCCGAAATATGGACGGAAAAATCCTGGATCTCAAAACCACGCACCTGGCTCTCGGGCAAACGAAGCCGATCAAGGCGGGAATCTTCCAGGTCCCAGACCTTGCCGCATCGGATGCAGATCAAGTGGTGATGTCGATGGATTTTTCCGTCAAAGCGCCCCGCCGATCCGGGGTGGTGAATCCTCCGGATCAGCCCCCAGGCCGAAAGCATGTCCAAAATGCGGTATACGGTGGTCCGGGAGACATCCGGCACCCGGAGCCTGACTGCTTCGATGACCTGCTCGGCTGTGGGGTGTTCGTCGCTGGCCAACACGGCCTCGAGAACCGCCCGGCGCTGAACCGTGCACGGGACACCCTTCTGTCGGCAAAGCGCTTCGAGTTGCTGGAGCCGCTGGTGGATCTCCTCGGCACGCATATATGTATCCTGTGATATAATATACCTGTCAATACAAAGTGTCAACAAGTACTGAGCCTGGCTTTCCAGGAGGCGGCGCCATTATCCGGCTGCCCTCGTGTCTCGTCCAGCGTGACACAACCCGAAAGAGGGGTCGTCGCGACACGCCCCCTTTTCGGTGGAAACGGCGCGCCCACCCTGGCAAATCGAGGTGAGGTATTGGGCACACCGTCGTCTGTTGACCAGCACGCCCCAGGCGCCAGCAACTCAGATGGTCAGTTCTGGTGTCGCGGCCGAAGACCGTCTGGACGCAATGCGCCCCGGTTCCACGGCCAGAGTCGTGATCCGGGGAGGCTTGCGGGAGCAACAGGTTGGCACGGCCCAAACCTCCCCAAGTACGCGGCTTGACGGAGTTTTCCGTCTTTGGGGGGCCCATTACCGGATCGACGGCGGCTCGAGACTTGGTCTTGCGGGCAAGCTAGAGCGATTTTCTCGATTTTGCGGGTTGGATGGCCGATAAGGGGTTGTTGAACAGACGCCCCCATG
>FWPU01007880.1_pt1 | contig 18960 bp, 13 predicted proteins | sample 2228361 | NCBI WGS metagenome assembly FWPU01 (sample SAMEA103939777, study PRJEB20133) | metagenome
TGGTTGGCCACGACCAGCCTGCCTGGCCACGACCAGCCTGCCTGGCCGCAGCCAGCGCGACGGCCCAGGTGCCGGCCCAGGGCCGAATCCAGCCTAACAGCCCAGGGCCCGGCAGGCCAAGACCGGCCGGGGCGGCTCGGCCGGGTGGCTCCGTGAAAGGAACCCGCCGCGGGTTGCGGGAGGCCGAAGGCCATACCCCGCGGAAGGTGGGAAAGCGTGCTCGCCGCTTGGCGACCGGCAACCGGGAAGGTTTTTCGTTGACGCGTGCCGCCGGCGCTGTTTAGAATCGACGTTAGACTTTCGGCCTTTTGCGCCGGCTGGGTTTGCGTCTTTTCGGTAGCCCGGCCAGGGCGGGGCCGGATGGGCCAGCGTCCCCGGGCGATTGGACCCGCGGAGCGCTGGCTGCGTTCCCGGGTTGCGGCGGCACAGGAGCTTTCAAGTCATGGCCAGTCCGAATCAGGGTCTCCAGATTGCGTTGATCGCGGCCGTCATGCTGGCCTTGATCTTCGGCGTGACCACCTTCTTGTTCTATAAGCAGTACGACGACCAGCGTGCCCAGGCTGAGACGGCCAAGAACGAGAAGGCGGCGGCCGACCAGGCCCGTGCCGATGCCGAAAAGGCCAATCGCGAGCTGAAGCGCTTGCTGGGCGTGGCCGAGACGGACGACATCGCCGCCATCTCTACCGTGGCCAACGACGATTTCAACCGCTATGGCGGCGCCAGCTACAAGGACGAGAAGAACTACCGCAAGATGCTGGCCTATCTGAATAGCGTGATCCACGAGAAGGACCTGGCTCTGGCCGACCTCAAGAAGACCAACGACGATCTGAACAAGCAGCTCCGGGCGCGTGCGAGCATCACCCAGCCGCAGATCGATACCGCCCTGGCCGAAGCCCAGGCCCGCACCAAGGACCTCCAGGCCGAACGCGACAAGTTCTCCCAAGACCGCGACACGCTCAATAGCGAGAGGGACGCGCTGGCCTCGAAGATCTCGGCGGTCCGCAAGGAGGCCGAGGCGGCCGTGGCCGAAAAGGACGAAAAGCTCAACCAGGTCTACACCCAGGTCCGCTACCTCCAGGATATGGTCCGTTTCAAGGACGATCAGGTGACGCGGTTGACCAGGCCCACCTTCGAGACGGCCGACGGGCAGATCGTCTGGGTCAGCCAGCGGGACCGCACGGTATGGATCAATTTGGGTTCGGCAGACGGGCTGCCCAACCTCGCCAGTTTTAGCGTCTTTCCGGGCGACACCGCCAATGTGGCCAACGCCCCGCGCAAAGGGAGCATCGAAGTTACGGAGATCGTGAGCGATCATCTGGCCAAAGCCCGGATTCTGGAAGACGAGAATGCGGACCCCATCATCCCGGGCGATCTGATCCACACCCCCATCTGGTCGCCCGGCGAGCGCAAGCGTTTCGCCATCATCGGCTTCATCGACCTGGATGACGACGACCGCAGCGACCTGAAGCAGCTTCTGTCGCTGATCCGCCTCAGCGGCGGCGTGGTCGATGCCTACCAGGACGAAAGTGGCAACCAGGTGGGCCAGATCACCCGCGAGACCCATTACCTGATCAAAGGCGAGGAGCCGCGCGTCGGTGCGGCCGCCTCGCGCGATGCCGGTGCGGAAAAGGTGTGGGTGGACACTTACTCGGCGATGGAGCAGGCGGCCAGGAGGTATTTGGTCAAAGAGCGCCGGCTCTCCGAACTTCTGGCCGAGATGGGCTACAAGAGTCCCACCCAGGTGACGCGGTTTGGCCCGGGCGTGCCGGCCCGCCAGTTCAGGCCGCAACTGCCCGAGGGTGGCCAGCGGGTGTCGACCGGCTCGGTGAGCCCCTTGTTCCAACCCCGCAAGCCGCCGCAAAGCCGGGTGACCGGTGCCTATTGAGGCTGGGTGCCGGAGCCGGCCGGATGCCAGGCGGAGGCCTTCGCCGGAGCCTGCCGTGAGTTCACCGTGCCGCCAACCTTCGCTCTTGGGCTTCTACCGCCGGTATTTGGACGACCACGATTCGACGGCGTTCGCGCGGGTAACCGCCCGGCACTACACCCAGGGGACGCTGGAACGGCTGACGGAGCACCTGGAACCACCGGTGCGCCGTGCGGCGGTGCTGGCCCTGGGTTTTTTGGGCGACTACTCGGCCAACCAGGCCCTTGGCCGTCGTTTGTGCGACGAGGACCGCACGGTGCGCCTGCTGGCCGAGACCGCCATCCGCGAGGTCTGGCTGCGCGACGGCACCGAGGAGGCGCGCCAGCAACTGCGGATCATCGTCCGGCTCAATACGGCCCAGCGCTACCAGGAAGCCTGCCGGCAGGCCACGGCCTTGTTGGAGACCGCCCCCACCGTGGCCGAGGTATGGAACCAGCGGGCCGTGGCCCACTTCGCGCTGGGCCAATATCCCTCTTCCATCCGGGACTGCCACCAGGCGCTGGAGCTGAACCCCTATCATTTTCCGGCGGCCACCGGCATGGGCCATGCCTACCTTCGCCTCAACCAGCCGCTGGCGGCCCTGGAATGCTTCCGCCGGGCGTTGCGTTTGAATCCCGACCTCGAAGCCGTGCGCGTGCAAGTGGCCCGGCTGACCCGGCTCATCGACCACCGCGACGAGTGATCCTCCGGCGCCTAGGGAGCGCGGCACGCTGCGCCCATATCTTTTAACGGCCGGCGAGAGGCCCTGGATACCCGCGCCCCAGTTTTCGCGTGGCGGGAAACAACTCCACGGAGCAAGCCAGCGCGGGCTTGCGCCGGCGGCTTTCGATTTGCCCACCGCTATCGCGCGGTGGCAGCGACCCCCTACAATTCCGGCCGGGGTATGCTGGCCTTGGCGCGTTCACGATTGCACGGCTCGTACCAGCACCCGGGTGCCTTGGACTTCGAGCACTTCCACTTCGGCCCCGCGGGGCACGAAGTCGCCGTCGGCGAGCACGTCGACGGTTGTCCGGCCAAAGCGGGCCTTGCCGCCAGGGACCAGGGGGGTCACGGCCACGCCGTGCATCCCCACCAGGCGCTCGAAGTGGGCCAGCGACTCGCTGGCGCTGATCGCCTCGGCCTCCTCCTGGGTGGGTGGCTCGAGGATCATCTGGCTGACGATCGGCGCCCGTGGCAGCCAGCGGTTCACAAGCGCAATGGCCACAATGATGCCCATCGTCGCGCCGGCAAGCATCAACAATGTGTTGCGGAACTCGGTGGCCTGGTACTCGTTGCGGGGGAGCACGAAGGTCTGGCTGGCCAGAACGAGCGAAAGCAAAATGAGCGCCCCGCCCCCTAACCCGAAGATGCCGAAGCCGGGAAGCACAAAGATCTCCAGCATCAGGCAAACAACGCCCAGCAGGAACAGGAGCACTTCCAGCCAGCCTGCCGTGCCCCCCAGGAATCGGCTCCAGAAAAACAGGACAAAACACACGCTGGCGATAAACCCCGGAATCCCGATGCCCGGCGTATGCAACTCGGCGTACAGGGCCACCGCGCCGATGATCAACAGGAGCACCGAGAGCTTGGGCGAGGCCAAGGCTTCCATCAAAGTGTCCACCCAGCGCGGCTCCATCAGCGCCGGATCGGCTTCCAGCTCGAAGCGTTCGCGCAACCCGGCCAGGTCGTTGACCACATGGCTGGCCAACTGGAGGGTGACGGCATCGTTGCCTTTGACCGCAAACGGCCGCCCGGGCCGGGTGACCTCCTCGCCGGGGGTCCAGTCCTCCGGCTTGCGCTGTTCTTTCAGTTCGTCGTCGCAGAAGAAGGCCACCTCGGCCCCGCGTCGGTAGCGGCGGACTTTGAGTTCCGGGTCGAACATGGCGGCTGGCAGCGACCACGCCCGGGCTTTATTGGGAGCAATCACTTTGCGGATGAAGCGGACCACTTCGGCGACGGCGTCGGCCGAAAACGCCACGTCCCCCTCCCCGCCCAGGACCGCCCCGGGGTGCATGACGATCTGGTCGCAGGCCAAGGCCACCAAGGCGGCGTCGGCCCGCGCCTCCCGCGGAATGTAGGCCACCGTGCGGACCCGGGTGGCATCGAGTTCGGCCAGGTACCCGGCCAGACGCTGGCTGTCGGCCGGCGACCCCCCGGCGCTGTCGATCCACAGGCAAACGAAGTTGGCCTCCTCGCGCTCGATGGCCTGGCGCAGCATCCGTTCAGCGCGGTCGATGACGTCGGCCTTCAGCGGCCCCTTCAGGTCCACGCGCACCGGGCGCCATTGCCCATCCAACGGCACGGTATCGCGGAGCGACGCCGGCGGGACCTCCAGACTGCGGGCCAGTTCCAGCTCGTCGGAGGCCAGATAGTCGATGAACCCGCGGCGGCGGGCCTCGGCCCCGGAAAACTGGGCCGGCTGCCCCGCCCGGAACAGGATCGTCTGGCCCGACACCGTCCGCTTCTTGCGCAGCGCCGGCAGCGCGTCGGGCGTCACGTAGTCGGTCCCCAGGTCGGTCTCGACGGCCAGCAGCTCCCGCGAGGCATCCACCAGCTTCAGCGCCACCTCTACCGGGAACTTCCTCCGCCGCGCTGCGATGTCCTCGTAGCTGCCGAGGATGCTCTTGGTGATATTCGGTTCGTCGACGCCGGCCGGCCCCAGCTCGGCCTCCGGACTCATGATGATGGTCTGGCACGCCATCACCGCCAGCACGGCATGGCCCTGGATGCTTTGCGGCACGTAGGCCACCACCTCCGCGTCCGAAAGCTCTTTGCCCGACAGAAAATCGGCCAGGTCGTAGGCATTGCCCAGGCTCGTCCCCCGGCCGTACTCCTGCTGCCCCTTGGGCACAACGAACTGAAAGACCAACACCGGCCGGACCTTCTCCGCCCGCAGACGATCCAAGGTGTGCAAAACCGAGCGGCGGAGCGGCTGGGTGGCCGTGATCGGCAAGGTCACTTTGAACAGCCGGCCGACTCGGCGCGGCCCCTGCGCTGGGTCGGCAGCATCTCGGGCCTCCGCCGCGGGGGAAGGTCCTCCGGCCCCAACCGTCAGCCAGATCACAGCCGCCGCCAGTCCTCCTAACAGCCGTTTTGGGCTCGTCATAAGCTTTCTCGCTTCCTGGCCACGATGGGGCAGCACAGTCCCCAGGTAAGGATCGGGGCGGCAAGCGGCCCGCCCACTGTGCCGACCATCGCCCGTTGAATCATACGCGCCCCCTGGCAAGTGATTCGCTGGCTGGAGCCAGTCATTCCTGGTGCGCTGGCCGCTTTGTTGGGGAGACGGGCAATCCCCTCTGGCCGAGCGAACCGACTGCGCCCTGACCTCCAAGCCTCTTCCCGATACGGGACCGGACCGCTAAGTTCCCATTTACTTAGCACTTGAGCCGCCGTCATTATAGTGGGGCGGCCGATGCAACGTCAACCATCCGTGCATAGAATGGGTGGTATGGTTCCCTTCAATATGGTTATTTGCCGCCGGGCCCCGGTGGGCCAGCCCCCCCTTGCCTCAATAATCAATGGCCATACTGGAAGAGACGCTCGCGGGAACCTGGCCAGCAAGTTCCCACGCCCCCTGGTGTCGTAGTATTGTTTGGATAGCGCCGGGTGGAAAGCCGGGGTTCGGTCTTCGGTTGGCCCGAGTTGGAGCGGCCCCTGGGGCTATGCCAGCAAACGGCCGATGCCGGATGGCTAGATTGCCTGTCAGGCAATGCACGGTTTGGCCCGGCCCAAGCGACGCGAAACCATTTTCCGTGTCCATCAAAGGATGATCCCGGTTGGGGCGGTTGTGCGATTGGGGCAGAAAAGGAGGGAACGTATGGGCTCGACTCGGGTTCTGCGTGGAAACCGTCCCCCCCGCGCTGGGCAGGTGGGGGTGATGCTGTTGGCGTTTTGCCTGGCACTCGGAATGTCGGGGACAAACCGGCCGGTACTCGGGCAACTGGAGCCGCGCAAAATCCCCTCGCTGAGCTATCACGCCGGTTTGGCCCTTTTGGCCGAGGGGGAGTATCGCGACGCTTTGGAACACTTCAAGGATGCGTGGAAAGGGGCCTTCAAGACCCCGCAGAGTCGATGGATCGATTCGATCTGCTACCACGCCATGCTCGGCGAGTGCTCCTACCAGATGGGCGATCTCAACACGGCTTTGGAGCATTACACGTCGGCGGTCCGTTTGTATTTGGCGTTTCCCGACTGGATGCGGCGCGTGCAGTTTCCGTCTTCTATCCAGCCCGCGCAGCCGGCTGCCACCCGCGCGACTCCTTGGGGGGTGAGCACGCGCCCGGCGCGGTTGGGGCGATACCCTTCGGAGATGCTGATTGGCCAGGGGCGGCTGGACAACAACTCGGTGATCAAGCAGGGGGGCGTGATCCAGTTGCCGCAGCTTTTGCCCATCCAGGTGCAGGAAGTGGTGCGGGCCACGGTGTTGGCAATCCGCCGGCGGGGCGAACTGCTGGGCCCGCTGGCCAAATACGATCCCCTGAACCAGGAGCTGATCACCGTTCTTTCGCAGGGCCCGGGAGTACCGAACCACTGGTCGCAGGCCTGGGTGGACGCCCAGTTGGGCGTGGCCTTGCTTTACGGAGGCAAGCAGACCGAGGCCATCGCCACGCTGAACCGTTCCCTGGTGGCGGCTGGCGAGTTCGACCATCCCCTGACGGCTTCCTCGTTGTTGGAATTGGGCAAGGCGGCCTTTTTCAGCGGGAATCAGGCCGAGGCCGCCCGCCTGTTTCTCGAAGCCGGCTTTTCGGCCTACCACTACGCCGACCTGATCGTGCTGGAGGAAGCCCTCCGCTATGGGGCCCTGGTGCATCTGGTGTCCAACGCCAAGGGAGTCTATCCGCCGTTGGCTCCGGTCGCCCAATGGGCAAGGACGAAGAACTTCCGGCAGGTACGGGTGACGGCCCTGTTGGCCGCTGCCGAGCAACTGGCAGCCGCGCACGAGACGGTTCAGGCCACGGCCATGCTCGAGGAGGCTGCCAGCACCATCGGCCGGCGGACTTTTGGGCAGGGGCGGCACGGGGCTTGGCTCAACTATCTGCGTGGGCTGACGTTGTTCCAGCAGCGGAAGACGGGCGCTGGCGATGCGGCCATCCGCGATGCCCTGGCCTACATGCAGCATGGCTCGTTGTGGCTGTTCCGCATCGCCCAGGCGGATGGCCGGTTGCTGGCCGACCAGATCACCCCCCGCACGGCGATGGAGCTGTATCGCGAGCTGCTTCGCGATCCCCAGGCCGGCGACTGGGCCTGGGACCCTTTGGAATCGCTCAGCGTGCTGGTCACCCCGCACCCAGCGGTTTACGAACGGTGGTTCGTGGTGGCCATGAAGCGGAATGACCACGAATCGGCCTTGGAGATTGCCGACCGGGCCCGGCGCCACAGGTTTTTCAGTTCGCTGGCCTTTGGCGGGCGGCTCCAGGCGCTCCGCTGGGTGCTGGAAGCCCCGGACGAGGCCCTGGACGCCCAGGCCCTCCTGGAGCGGCAGAACCTTTTGGCCAGCTATCCTCATTACCAGGGTCCGGCCGAGGCCGCCCGCCGCCTCCGCCGCCAGTTGCACAAGCTGCCGGCCGTGCCCGGCGATGCCGAGCGGCAGCGCGCGTTATCGGACGTTCTGGCCGAGCTTGGCAACGTCAGTCAGCAGCAGGAAGCCATACTCCGCGAGATGGCCGTGGGACGCCAAGCCGCCAGCCTCGTGTTTCCCCCCCTGCGCCCCACCCGCGAATTGCAGAAAGCCATTCCCAAGGGGACGGCGGTGCTTTCGTTCTTCTCGGCGGGCAACGATCTTTACGCCTTCCTGCTGACGCAGGACAAGTATGGGCATTGGAGCGTCAAGGCCGCCCCCCTGGTCGGCCGCAAGGTGGTGGCCTTGTTGCGCGAGCTGGGCAACTACGAGCAAAACCACGAGTTGAGCCTGGCCGAAATCACCGGCAATCAGTGGAAACAGACCGCGCGCCAGGTTCTGGACGGGCTGCTGGCCAGCTCGCCTGCCGATTTCACGCGGCGGTTTCCGGAGTTGGTGGTCGTGCCGGACGGCATCTTGTGGTACCTGCCGTTCGAGGCGCTTCAGGTTCAAGCCGAGGGACAACTCCACCCGCTGATCTCGCGATTCCGCATCCGGTACGCGCCGACGTTGTCGTTGGCAGTGCCCGACCGGCGTGGCCGCCGTCCATCGGCCGATACGGTGGTCGTCGTGGGCAAACTGTTTCCGCGCGATGAGCCTGCCGTGGCGCAAGCCGCCTACGAACAACTGGCCAAATCGCTGGCGGGGACCTGGGCCTTGGGCAAACCGCCGTTGCCGGGGCCCTCGTCATGGTATAAGGTACGCATCGACCGGCTGATCGTGCTGGACGACCTGCCGCCGCCCGAGACGGCTTCGTTGCTGGCGTGGTGCCCGATCCCTATCGACCGCAACAAGCCCGGCAACACACTGGACGACTGGCTGGCGCTGCCGTGGGGCGGGCCTGAAGTGGTGATTTTGCCCGGCTTCCACACGCCGGCCGAAAATGCTCTCCGGCGTGTCGGACGGACCGATCCCGGCGCAGAGATCTTCATGTCGGTCTGTGCCCTTTTGTCCTCCGGAGCGAAGACCGTTCTGCTGAGCCGCTGGCGAACGGGGGGACAGAGCAGCTTCGACCTGGTGCGGGAGTTCGCCCAGGAGTTGCCGCACACTGCGCCGGCCGAAGCGTGGCAGCGGGCCGTCCTCTTGACCCGCCAAAGCCGGGTCAATCCCGATGCCGAGCCGCGAATCCGGCTCCCCGCGGGCGCAAGCCCCCCCGTGGCCGACCACCCCTTCTTCTGGGCCGGCTACCTGCTGGTCGACGACGGCACACCAGCACAGAAGCCGGAGCCGGCCGAGCCGGCCGAGCCGGCCGAAAAACCCGGCCAGCCTGAAAAACCCAAAGGCCCGGCCGATGCAAAGCCTTTAGGCAAGGCCGAGCCGGAACAACCGGCCCCGCCCCCACAGGCCGAAGCGCCGGACCAATCGGGCAAGGCGGACGCCAAATCCCCGGCCGGGTTGGAGCCCGCTGCAGAACCGCCCGCACCGAAAAACGGCAACAACAAGGCGCCCAAAGGGCGGGCCGCTTCCCGTGCCCGCCCTGTGCACCCCGCAAGGCCGCCTGAGTCGGAAAAATAACTCGGGACCAAAAAGCCCCAGTGCGGACAGCGGGAGGGCCGGCGCGAAGCGGGCGGCATAAGGGGCTGGCCAGCGGGACGGAGGCCGGCGGGGCACGGTGGCTTGTCCAGCGCGAGGTGGCAGAAGGCCAAAGTTGCCCGGCTGCCTTTCCCGCTTGGCTTGCAATGTGTTTTGCTCAAAGCCCGGATGGCGCCCCTGCTGGTGCGGCGCCGCCAGGCGAACGGGCAATCTCGGTCTCTGCGCCGCCGAGACGGCCGAGCCAGTGCAGGGAATTAATAACACGGCGCTTGGGCTGCCACCCAGCTATTCGGCCATCGACGCGTTGGCCGGAAGGCCTCCCGCGCCGCTCACTTCCAACTCGTTGAGGATTTCGTGAACGCCCTCGATCCGGCGGAGGGCCTCTTGGGCCATCTGTTTCTGGAAATATGAGTGCACGACGCCCCGGAGGGTGACTCGCCCCTCGGCCGTCTCGAAACGAAGCTGTTTTCTCGGCACATAGGGATTACCACGCAGTGCGGTGGCAATGCGGTCATTTAGGGGGGAATGGTTTGCAGAACCGTCTTGGCAGGCACCTGGCAACATGGCGAACCATCGTCGCGGGACTGTTGGGGGGGAACCTTGATCCGCTAGAACGCCCACTGATCTCGCAGACAGCGAGACCCGCTGGTATGGTCCATCGATAAGCTGTGCCGCCCTGGTAAAGTTTAAGTCCTGCGTAACGTGGGAATTCCCCCTTGCGGGACACAGAACCTACCGGATGTAGCGAACGTGCCGCGATCTGGGTACCCCGTGGCAGCACCCGCGGTGGATGTGGAAGGCCCGGCTGAAGCCGTCTCTGCCAGCGGTTACGTCCAAAGGTTTCGATCCAGGAGGCGGTAATTGATGGCTTCGGTGAGGTGGATGGGGAGGATCTGCGGGCTGTGGTCGAGGTCGGCGATGGTCCGGGCGGTGCGGAGGATCTTGTCATGGGCCCGTGCCGACAGGCCCATCTCGCTCATCGCCGCGCGGAGAAGGCCCATGCCCTCCTCGTCGAGTTTGCAGAACTGGCGGATCTGGCGGTGGGTCATGTCGGCATTGTGGCGCGTGGAGGTGCCCCGGAACCGCTCGGCCTGAATGGCGCGGGCGGCCATCACCTGCCGCCGTATCTCGGCGCTGGAGGTGCCCGGGGTGCCGCCGGCCAATTCGCGGAATGGCACGGCCGGCACCTCGATGTGGATGTCGATGCGGTCGACCAGCGGCCCGCTGATCTTGGACATGTACTTCTCGACTTGCGGCGGGGTGCAATGGCAACTCCGCCGGGGATCGCCGCGGTAACCGCACGGACAGGGGTTCAAAGCCGCAATGAGCATGAAATTGGCCGGAAATGTGGTGCTCGACTGGGCCCGGCTGATCGTAACGGTGCCGTCTTCCAGGGGCTGGCGGAGCACCTCGAGGGTCTGGCGGTTGAACTCGGGCAGCTCGTCCAGAAAGAGCACGCCGTTGTGCGAGAGCGAGATTTCGCCGGGCGCGGGGACCGATCCGCCGCCGACCAATCCCGCGTTGCTGATCGTATGGTGGGGGGCGCGGAAAGGCCGGGTGGCCAATAGGGGTTGCCCCGGCTTCAACCGCCCCACCGCACTGTAGATGCGGGTGGTCTCGATGGATTCGGCTGGCGAGAGGTCTGGCAGGATGGTGGGGACCCGCTTGGCCAGCATGGTCTTTCCCGACCCGGGCGGGCCGACCATCAGCAGATTGTGCCCCCCGGCGGCGGCGACCGTGATGGCCCGCTTGGCCATCTCCTGTCCGCGCACGTCGGAAAAATCGACGTCGTACTGCGAGTAGGTGCGGAACAGGTCATCGATCCGCGAGGGGGCGGGCTCGATTTCGATCTGCCCGCTCAGAAAGGCCACAGCCTGGCTCAGGCTGGCCACGGGAATCACTTCCACGTCTTCCACGACGGCGGCCTCGGCGGCGCTGTCGGCCGAGATCAACAGCCCCCGCACGCCGTCCTGGCGGGCAGCGGTCATGGCCATCGACAAGGCCCCTTTGGCCGGCCGCGTGCTTCCGTCCAGCGCCAGCTCGCCCACCACAGCGAATTGCGCCAGGCGCTGGCTTTCCATCTGCCCGCTGCCGGCCAGCATGCCCAGGGCAATCGCCAGGTCGAACGAAGCGGCCTCTTTGGGCAGATCGGCCGGGGCCAGGTTGATCACCACCCGGTTCTGCGGCCGCTGGAATCCCGAGTTGACGATCGCCCGTTCGACCCGATGGGTGCTTTCCTTGACGGCTGCCTCGGGAAGCCCCACCAACACGGTCTTGGGGAGGCCGGCTGGCGAGACATCGACCTCGACTTCCACCGGCACCGCGTCGATGCCCAACAGCGAAAAGGTTTTGAGCTTGGCAAGCATGGGCAAGACTGCCCCATTGCGTCGGCCGGAGGGCCGGGCTGGTTGCGGCGAGTCGATCGGCCCAAGTGGTGGGCCCACGGCCCTTTATTGTGGGCCAGCCCCCTGTTCGTCGCAAGTCCCCGCAATGTGGCCTAGCCCCTTATTGGTCGAAAGTCCCCGCGATGTGGGCCGGCCTCGCCTTTGCCGCGGGTGCCGGCAATGTGCGCCGGCTTTGTCCTTGCCGGAGGCCGCCGCGATGTGCGCTGGCCTCGCCTTTGCAAGTCCTCGCGGACACGCCTCCCTTTCGATCACCGGCCGGTCGCCTCCATGAGGCGCTTCACCAGGTTGACGATCCGGTCCTCGAGCCCCGGCTGGAATGGCCCGTGCAAACCGAAGTACACGGCCGAGCCCCCCGCCTCGTACCCCCCCTCGGCAAGGACCCGCTCCGATGGGACGTAGGCGAACACCTCGTTGCAATAGCCGGCCACCCACAGGCGCTGGTCAGGAAACTCTCTGCGCAGGCGGAGCGCGTAATCGACGACCACTTCGCCTGCCAGCGCCACCAGCGCTAAGTCTTTCCCGAACCGTACCACTTGCACCGGGTACGGGTACGACTCGGGTATTTTTTCGCCACGCTCTAACTGGGCCAACAGCCGGCGGGCCAGGCGCTGGTGATAGATGTCGCCCTTGCTGGCCTGCTGGCGAAGTTGCTCGGCCGTGGGGGCCGGGACCAGGGGAAGCTCGACGCGCTGGAAGGCTGCGGCCAGTTTGCCTTCTACCGGGTGCATGGGGCCGGCCAGGACCTTTTCGACCGCCGCCGCCAGGGCCTGGCCGTGCTGCTCGGCGTGCTCGACCTTGCCGCGCGGGTCCGGATTGGCATCGGCCCCGCAGCCGGTCATGAACAGGCTGGTGGCCTGGGGATGGGCCTTCTCCAAAGCGATCTGCGCAAAGCCTGCGTAATCGCCGTTGATCTGGTAGATGGCCAGGGTGGTATTATGGCAGGCGTAGCCGAACAGCACCGCGCGCAGACTGCCGCCGGGCTGGCGCACGGCCAGCACGGGTACCGAGTGGTCCACCGGCCCGGCCGGATTGGTGCTGATGACGAATCCCTGCGGGCGCTTTACGCGGCGATTGATCGCAAACGTCGCCTGGCCCTGGCCAAACGCCAGCCGCGCCGGCTGCAACTCAGCCAGCGCCCTTTGGACGACCTCCACCAGTTTGTCTTCCAGTTGGCGGTAGTATCGGCGGGCGACCTCTTCGTGTTCCGGCTGCATGGAATGCGCGATGCCGGCCACGTCGCCCACCACCGGCCCGCTATGGGTATGCGACGAGTTGAACACGATTTGCTGGCGGCCCAGCCCGGTACGTTGCTGCACCCGGGAGGCGACGGCATCGGCGAGGCGCCGGTTCAGCCCGATCAAGTCCGTTGTCACCAGGACCACGCGGCCTTTGGCCGAATCCTCCAGGGCCAACGCTTTGGCCCACAACGGATGGAGCACACCTTCGGAAGGGTGGTTGCGGGCCGCGTACCCCGCCATCCAGATCGATTCCTTCGGGGTGATGTCCACGCGGGCAATGCCGGCGCGCCAAGCCGCCTCCTGGGCCCAGACATACCCTGCTGCCAGAACCAGCACCAGCACAAGCCACACCTGGCGCGTCGCTTTCATGGCTGGAAGCTCCCAAGGGGTTTCAAAAATGGGGACCGTGCCACCGCAGGCCATGCAACAAGGTAGTAGGCCGGCCCTGCTTGAGTCAACCGTCCGCCTTTTCCGAGCCACGCGGAGCCTGGCCCGGGTGGCGATCCGCCCGGCGTCGCCTTTGGGCTGGAAAGCAGTGCCAGCGGCGGCATCCAGGCGCAGCGTCCCTGGCAGCACCGCCAGGCGATCTCCCCAGCGGGCCAAAGTGTCCCTCGCCGTGCCTGGGCCTAAAGCCCCCTTGCGGCGATCCTGGTTGCCTGGGCCTCCCAGGATCGCAACCCTCGTTCAGTCAAGCATTTGCCCTCGCGTAGCGATCGGGGGCTCCGCCGCACCGATCCCAGGCGAACCCCGGTCTGTTTGGGCAGGCGGTGGGTTTGCTGTTTCGGTGGGCATAGTATCTCAATGGACGGCCCAGGTGGGCCGCCACGCCCAAACGCAAGCCATACTCACGGTGGCCAGGGTGCGCGGTCTTGTTTGCGCACCAGGCTGCGATTGTATGGAGTTGTGGTTCGCTTGGACGTGAAGGTGGTTGTTCCTGGCAGGAGTCGAGCGATTTATGACCGTGGTCCTTTCAGAACGTGCTGCGAGCGAGATCCGGCGCATGATGGCCCAACAGCAGTTGTCCCCAGAGCACACCTACCTCCGCGTGGCGGTGGTGGGGGGTGGATGCAGCGGCTATGAATATCGCCTGGAGTTCGCTGCCGCCTCGGACCCCAAGGAAGACATCGTCGCCGAATCGCATGGCATTCGGGTGGCGGTCGATAAACGCAGCGCTCCGTTCCTGACGGGCACGCAAATCGACATCGGCGAGGGACTGAACAACCGCGGGTTCATCTTTCACAATCCCCTGGCCGTGAGGACCTGCGGCTGCGGAACATCGTTTGCCATCTGACCCAGGACTGGATGATTCGGCACCCCGACCTCTTGGCGCCGGCGCGCCATGGCGGTGGGACGACTGCGGAAGCGAACAAAGCGCTCGCCTTAGCCCGGGGGGCACGTTCTGCGATGCAACCACACTGCGCGCACGTCAAAAGCCGCACTGGGCGCGGCTCATAAGCCACACCGGGCCCTTCCGGGCCCGGCTCAGGCGGCTTTGGCTCAGTGGGCTGGCTCGGGGCTCTTGGCGTATTCAGCAAAGGCCTCGGCCACTTTCCCCTCTTTTTCGTCTCCCAGATGGAACAGGAAGCGGTACCGCAGCCGCAGCGATTGACCCGCCGGAAGGGTGTACGACCCGTCCCCCTTACCCGTGAAGTCTTTCACCCCGAACGGATTGGCCGCAAACAACCCGTAGGTCCGTACGTGCCAATAGGTGGGGAAGCGGAAACTGCTGGGGTGATTGAGCACGGCGATGCCCACGGTCTGGCCATCCACCGGACCGTGGTAGTCGACCCAGGCGGCCCGTTTACCCCAGGCGGCTGCGTCGGTCAGCCCCTCGCTGTTGACGATCCGGCCGCCACGCTTGGCATCGACCTTCATCGTTTCGGCCACCCGCAGGCCCATGGTCCCCTCCTTGGTGTCGCCGAAGACGACCGGCCCGACCGAGGCCTTCAGGGTGATATCGAAGTCGATCCACCGGGTTGGGCCGCTGGTGCCGAACGTCAGCGTGCGCAGGTCTTCGCAGACCTTCTTGCCATCAGGGCCGATCCAGTCGTTTTCTGCAGCCACCACGGCGACTGGCCCGCTTTCGATGCGCGTGAACCGGCGGTGCTCGATGGTGCCATGCGTTCGGGCTTCATCCCAGAAGGTGATGCCGTTGACGCTGCCGTGCGTGAACCAAAGCGACCGCTGATGGATGTGGTCCTTGCGCTCGCCCGGCAGCTCCCCCATCGGATAGGCCCGCGTCATGGGCTTGCCCGTGGGCCCCAGGATCGGCCAAAGGATGGGCTTGGTCCCGCTTCGCGTTAGATACTCGGTAAACAGTGCACCGTCGATCTTGATTACGACGCCCTGGGGGGACTTTTCGGCTGTAACCTCGGCACGCGCACCGACGGCACCCGCCGTCGCTGCGGCCGCACACAGCGTGAAGAACAACGTCCGCATGGATGCAACTCCTCGTAGGCTGCCAGAAAAGAACCCGAGCGGTCCCATCATACCCTCGTGGCCCGGCCATCGCTACCGTGCCCAGCATTCACCCGGCCTGCGGCGCGGGTTGACCGGCATGCCCGGGATGCAATACCGCCCGGACCCACGCCTGCCAGGCGGGGGCCAGTGGCGGGTGCGGCGTGTCCTGACGATAGTCGATCTCCCGCCGATACGGCCCCGACTCGTATGTGCGGTCCATCACCGCCTGAAGGTCCAGCCCCACCTCCCCGTCCCCAGGCCACAGCGGCACACCAATCTCCGGCAACCGCTCGTTCAACCGAATCGGATACACCCAATAATCCTCCCAATTGTCGAACCGGTGGATCGACACGTGATACTCGTACTCCCCCGCCACCCGCACCAACCGATCCCGCGGCACCGCCGTCGTGTGCTCCCCACCCCGCAACAAGTCGATCTCCACCAAATGCACCTTGCTGGAAAGCACCTCCCGCTGCTTTCGCAAATACAAGTCCCGCCCATGCTCCCCCGGCGTCTTGTTCGCCCAACTTAACAGCTCGATGCAGGCCACCAGGCGCCGCTGGCTCCCCCGGCCCAGAAAGACCTCGACGAACGGCTCGCTCCGTTCGTCGTGCGGGACGTGGACCACCACGGGCCGGCTGCGGGGCGGGCTGGCCACGGCGGTGCCCGCCCCGCTAGTCCCGGGCTCCTGCGGGGCATCTTCGGCGCTGCCGGGGACGGGCGACTGGCCTGCGGGTCGGCCGCTGGCCGGGCGGCTCACTTGCACGTCAGGCCCGATGTACCGTTCCGAGACCTCGATCCACGCCCGCCGCCCCAGCGACGCCACATACGGTTCCGGCAAGCGGGCCTGGAGCGATTCCCGGAGATAAGCAAGAAAGGCGTCATGGAAATCCGGAAAGATGTCCGGATGCTCCAGAAAGGGGTCCATTCCAGGAAACGGGGATGGCATGGCGACACTCTTGGGTCTCTGACACGGATTATAAGAATCGGCGTCGGCGCGGCCTAGCGGAGACAGAAGACCGCCGAGCGCCAGCACGGGTTTTCTACGGCTTTGCGCGGACGTTTTCCGGGGTTCGGCGGAGGGCCTCGATGACCTTGCGGACCGCCTGGCCCGCCACGCCGCCACGCCAACCCGGCAGGCGCAACCCGTGTTGGTGCACAATGAGCTTTTCGACCCGGCCGTCAGGTTCGATGACGAACTCCAGTTCAGCCGGCACGGCCCGATAGAAGAACCGCGTCTCGGAGGCCGGATAGATGCCCAGGCGGGGTTGATTGGTGGCCTGGGCCCACAGCCGCTCCCCCTGGCGGAACACCGTGATCGACAGTCCTGGGAGGATTTCGTACACGCCCACATACCGGTCGAGCTTTTCGGCAGGCAGGCGAATGGGCATGCACAGCTTGGGAGGTTCCACCTTTTCGCCCGCCAGCATTTTCAGCAATTTCATGCCCAGCTCGTCGCCGATGCCCCCAGCGGTGTTGGAGAGGACAACCACTCCGATATGGCGTTCGTTGGAGAAGGCCACGTAGCTGTGATACCCGCCGGTCTGGCCGTTGTGCCAGTGAATCCCGTCGCGGGTGTTGATGTGCCATCCCAGGCCCATTTTCTGGCCGGGGCCGATGTCGCGGCGGGGGACCTGGGCGGCATCGAGGATCGGTTTGAGCGGGCCCGGGGCCTGTCCCAGGTTGGCTGCCACAAACCGCACCAGATCGCGGGCTGTGGAGCGCAAGGCGCCCGCACCGGGCAGGGAGGGAAAATCCCACGGGCTCAGGGGCCGGCCGTCGATGTCATGGCCCGGGCTCAGCCGGGACCGCTGGGCCTCCGAAAGAGCGATGCACGTGTCCTCCAGCCCCAGCGGCCGGCAGATGCGTGCTAACACCAGCGATTCGTAATCCTTGCCCGCCCGGCAGGCCAGGGCATGCCCCAACACCCCCATGCCGAAGTTGCTGTATTGGTATTTGGTCCCCGGTCGGCCGTCCAAGCGGATTTCGGCCAGGGCTTCGTACATTTGGTCCACCGTATAGTGCGCGTAGGGATTGCCGGGATCCTTGGCAACCTGGGGCAAAAGGTTGGGGGGCAGGCGGGGCAGGCCCGAGGTGTGCGTCGCCAGGTCCAGCAGGGTGACGGTGCGGCCGTCTTGCTCCCGAACCTTCACCTGCGGCGGCAGGAGCCTGGCCAGCGGCTCGTCCAAGGCCGCCAAACCCCGGTGGACGGCGTCGGCCAGCAGAATGCCCGTGAACACCTTGGTCACCGAGCCGATCTCGAACAGCGTGTGGGCGTCGGGCGTTTGAGGGAGGTCCGGCGAGAGTTTGCCGTAGCCGAATACCGCCGTCCGCTCGCCATCGATCACGCCGACGACCATGCCCACGGCCACGCCGCTTTCGATCACGGGGCGGACCAACGCATCGACCCGGGCTTTGAGGTCGCACGGGGCGGCCATTGCCATCCCGGCCAGCCAGAATCCGGCAACGCCGGCTAGGATCCACAGGGGCTGGGTCGGCCCAATGAGAAGCCGCCCAGCGCGCTTTAAACGCCGAGGGTCGCAGTCGCAAACATGCTCTTTCGCCAGGCTTTGAGGCATATGGCTACCACGCCAGTTCGCAGGATCAGGCCGCCGCCGCGATCTCTTTGGCATCATTATAGGACGGTCGATGCGGGGCCGTTATGGACCCAAAAGGCCAGTTGCGGTGTCGCGGCAGGAGGGTGGGGCATCGGGGACGCCTTTGCCAAGGCCAAGGGCCGCACGATACGCTGGAACGGACCGGGGCCAGGCTCGCGGGATGATCCCCAGGTCTGTTGGCGTTCAATGGAGCCGTGTGATACGCTGAAATGGATCGAAGCCAGGCTCGCGGCAGTAGCCGCTGGGTTTGCGCGGCTTTGGCAATCGGCTGGGCGTTTTTTCCACCTGCGCGCCAAGACGGCACCGCGGGCCAACATTGCGTGGCGGGCCGCGGCCGTGCCAGGCCGCTTCGGACTGTTTGGAGGTGTGCGCCATGACACCGGGACTTCGCTTGGCGGTGTTGATGGTGGTCGTGGTGGTCGGGTGTATGGACTACCAGCCTGCGCCGTCAAAAACTCCGACCTCTGGCCAGCAAGGCACTCCCAAACCCGCACCGGCCCCGCCCTCGGCGATAACCAAGGCCGGAGGTGCCGCCCCGGCCGGTTTGCCGTCGCCCCGGTCTCCTGCGGCCGAGTCGCCTGGCGGCTGGCCTGCGCCGGCTCCGTCGCCGCTTCCCATGTCCGGGCCCCGCCCGGCTAGTCCGGGGGGCGGGGCGCAGGTGCGGTTGTCGGCCGGCGTGGCCCTGCCCCAGACGTTACCCAACGGCAGCGTGATGACCTTCAGCGTCGATTACGAGTTCTTGCCCGGTTCCAGCCCCGCCTCGCAGAGTCGGTATGTGCTGGTCATCCAACGGCCCCAAGGCCCGCCGGGGCGCTTTCCGGTCGAACTCCGCGCGAAGGATACGCTGATGATGATCACCGACTGGCCGCCATCCGACGGGCCGTTCCGGGCACATTTGGAAGACAGCACCGGCCAGCGGATTTCGGACGTGGTGGACCTTCGTTGAGCGGCGGTTGAAGCAATCAAGGGGATGCCGGGCGCCGCCGACAGGACCGACGGAAAAGCGGGGCGCGGCGGGCAGGACCGACGGAAAAGCGGAGCGCCGTCGGCAGGACCGACGAAAAAGCGGGGCGCCGCCGGCAGGACCGACGGAAAAGCGGAGCGCCGCCGGCAGGACCGACGAAAAAGCCGGGCGCCGCCGGCAGGACCGACGGAAAAACGGGGCGCCGCCGGCAGGACCGACGAA
>FWPU01007881.1_pt1 | contig 18958 bp, 16 predicted proteins | sample 2228361 | NCBI WGS metagenome assembly FWPU01 (sample SAMEA103939777, study PRJEB20133) | metagenome
ACAGTGTTATGCTCGGTGTCGCCCTCGTGGCCCACCGCTATCAACGCCCTGAACTGGCCGGTTCACGTTACCGCGTGCTGGCCCTCAAGGCCGTACCATGAATTACCGAATGCTCTCTTGTCCTGAAAATGGGACGCAGATGAACGCGGAGCGACGCGGACAGGAAGAAAATCTGCGTTCATTCGCGCCCAGTCCTGAAAATGGGCCATGTACCGCGGGATTATGGGTTTCAACAAATTAACCCGGTTATGATTACCAAAGCGGCCTCAAGCGGCCGCACACCAATTTGGATTGCGGCGCTACAGCGCCGCTTTGCGGTCGTTGCGCAAGCCAAAGCGGCGTCGTGCCGCCGCAGGCCAAAGCGGCGTCGTGCCGCCGCAAGCCAGAGCGGCCTCAAGCCGCCGCAGACCAAAGCGGTGTCGGGCCGCCGCAAGCCAGATGGGCCCATATCCAGATTAATTTGTTGAAGATCATTATCCCGCCCCGGCCCGCCGCGCGGGCGGCATGGCCACCTGACCTGAACATCGCCGCCGGACGTGCCCCTCCTGTCACAGGACTTCGCAGACACCTTGAGGGGTGTCCGGCATTCGGGTACGAGTTTATTTCCAATGTAGCGCGCAAATGTGAGAAAAGCATGAGAATAACGAGGTGATGTGCAGGCTCATTCGGGCAGCGCGCGCGGCAGCCGCACGGTGAAGCGGCTGCCCTGCCCCAGCACGCTTTCCGCAGTGATCTCGCCGCCGTGCGCATGGGCGATCACCTGCGCGATGCTCAGCCCCAGGCCGATATGATCGCGGCTGCCGCTGGTGCGCGCCTTGTCCCCCCGATAGAAGCGGTCGAAGATATGAGCCAGGTCTTCGGCTGCGATGCCGGGGCCCGTGTCCTCTACCGCCACGGTGATCTGGTCGGCTGTGGCAGTTGCGATCACGCGAATCGTGCCGCCGGTCGGCGTGTACTGCATGGCATTGTCCAACAGATTGAGGAAAAGCCGGGTCAGATGATCGCGGTCGCCGCGCACCCACAGGTGCGGCGCGATCTGGCAAGTCAGGGAATGCCCGAATTCCTCTTGGGCATAGGTGACCGAGGTCTCCACCAGGTCGGTCAGCAGCTCGCTGAGGTCGAGCGTGGTGAAGTGCGCTTGCAACTGTCCGCTGTCCACGCGCGCCAGCATTAGCGCGGCATCGAGCAGGTTGGAGAGGCGATCAATCTGGGCGTTTGCCTCGATCAACGTGGCGCGGAGCTCCTCGGCGCTGCGCGGACGATTGAGGGCGACCTCGATGTTGCTCTTGATGAGAGCCAGTGGCGTGCGCAGGTCGTGCGCGATATCGGCCGTGAAACGACGCTCGCGTTGAAAAGCCGCCTGGAGTCGGTCGAGCATTTGATTGAAGGTGCGCGCGAGCTGGCCGAGCTCATCGTTGCGCTTCGGTTCTGGCAGGCGTTCGGCCAGGTTCTCCGCCTCGATGCGATTGGCGGCCTCGACCATGGCACGCACCGGCGTCAGCGCGCGGCCGGCCAGCCACCAGCCGCCCAGGCCGGCCACCGGCAATCCCAACGCCAGCGCGACCGCCAGGGTGGTGATCAACAACGTGCGCAGCCGCAGCAGATCGGCCTCCACTTTGCCCACCTGCAAAATGGCGCGCGGGGGCCTGCCCAACGGTATCGAGAGCACGCGCACGGGCGGCGCCAGTATCGTGGACAGACGTGCGCCGGGATCGGGTTGCCCGACTTCGGGCGGCACCAATGGGGTCCGCACGGTTTCGCGCCAGGAGCGGCCCTGGCGCGCGGCCTCCAACGCCTCCGAGGAGATGGGGATGCGACGCGCCGGCAACCCGGAAGAGCGAATGATCTGGCCGTCCAGCGTCAGCAGGCGGTAGGAGGTGTCCACTACCAGCGGATCTTCCCCGCGCAGAAGCGGACCGGTCAGCTGGCGGGCGATCGTCTGGATCTCGCGATCGGTCGTGCTTTGCAATTGCCAGGCGCCGCCGATGAAAATGACCGCCGCAAACCCGACCAACGCGATCATCAGCACAAAGGTGTACCACAAAGTCAGGCGTGCATGGATGGAGAGCATGGCGGCCTATCTACTCCCCCTCAACGGCCAGCTTGTAACCGACTCCGCGCACGGTGTGCAACAATTTCGGCTCGCCCGGCGTCTCGATCTTGTGCCGCAGGTAGCGGATGTACACATCCACCACGTTGGAGCCGCCAGCATAGTCGAAGCTCCAGACCTGGCTCAGGATCATATCGCGCGACAGGACCTGGCCAGCATGACGCATCAGGCAGCGCAGCAGGCGAAACTCCAGCGGGCTGAGCTCGATCGTACGGTTGCCGCGGCGTACTTCGTGGGTCGTTTCATCGAGCACCAGGTCGCCCACGCGCAACGGGCCCACCTGCATGTCACGGCTGCGGCGGCCCAATGCCCGCAGCCGGGCCAGCAACTCTTTGAAGGCAAACGGCTTCGTCAGGTAGTCGTCCGCGCCGCTGTCGAGGCCGTGCACGCGGTCATCCACATCGCCCAACGCCGTGAGCATCAGGATATGGCTGGTGACTCCGGCCTCTCGCAATCTGCGGCAGACCGTGAGGCCGTCCATGCCCGGTAGCATGATGTCCAGGATGATCACGTCGTAGGGCGCAGCCAACGCGTAATCCAGCGCGTCGCGGCCGTTGGTCACGATGTCCACGACATAATGTTCCTCGGTCAGACCGCGGCGCAACGTCTCGGCCAGCGCGATCTCATCTTCGACAATCAAAATGCGCATCGGATTCACCCACGGACTATCGTCGCACAAGAAGATGAGAGGAGAGTGAGAACATCGTGATGGCTTCGACGAGCCGGCCAGGCCCTGCCGCCATCTCCGACAGGGCCGTGGGGCGTCTCATGTCGCCTCAGCGGCGCGCTCCACCCGCACATAGACCGTGGCGACGGTCCCAGGCGCGATGCGGAGGGTGAGTGTGTGTTCGCCCAGCGTCTTGATCGGATGTTCCAGTTCGATCATGCGACGTTCGACGGGTCGGCCGACCAATCGGCTCAGCTCCTCGGCGATATCGGCATTGGTGATCGAGCCGTACAGCCGTTCCCCTTCGCCCGCACGCGCGCGAAAGACGATCGTTTTGCCGTCAAGCTCTTCGGCCAGGCGCCTGGCCTGGTTGGCCTGGCGCTCTCTGCGGCGTGCTTCCGCCTCTTTGGCCGCCTCGGCCTGCTTGAGGGCGCTTTCCGAAGCCGGCACAGCCAGTTTGCGCGGAAACAGGAAGTTGTAGGCATATCCGCCGCTTACTTCTTTGACATCGCCGGCGCGACCCAATCCATCCACGTTTTTGATCAGTAATACTTGCATGGTCTGATTTCTCCTTGTCGAGACGAAGATGCAGCGCCGATCATGATACATCAGAAACAGTCAGACTTCAAGCGCGCTATTCCGGTCATCCGGCGATTTCAGCTCTCCATTTGGAATTGCCGGACGGTTGCCGCGAACGGGCAACCTGTGTTATACTCGGCGCAATAGTGAGGGTTATGATGCATCTTTCTCCGGCCGGCAGGGACAAACTGTGAGAGCGGTGATGCGGAAACGTCGTGTGGCCGCGCTCATCGGCGCATTGTTGGCGCTCGCGCTGGCGCTCTTGGGCTGTTCAGCGACGCGGCTGCTGGCCGGCCCGCCGGCTGCGACGGTGACGCCGACGCGCACCCCGCGTCCTACCTGGACGGCCGCAGCGCCCAGCGTGGTGGTCGCCACGCCGACCCTGGATGTCACGCGCTTCCCGGGCGTGGTGTTGCCTACCGCGGCGCCGCCCACGCCGGTGATCCTGGTGCCCGGCGCCGGTCAGACGATCTTCTTGCCGCAGCCGGTTGGCGCGCCCGCCGTCCAGACGGTGGTGGTGATCATCGTCACTGCGACGCCCGTGCCGACACCTACTCCCACCCTGGGGCCGTTCGTGGTCCCGGTCAGGCCAACCGCCACGCCGACTCCCGGTCCACCGACGCCCACACCCCTGCCCACGGCCACGCCGCTACCGCCGGTCTTCGTGGTGACGAAGGAGAAGGCCAACGTGCGGCAGGGGCCGGGCGTGGTCTATCCCGTGGTCACCCAGCTCGAAGCAGGCACCAAAGTCACGGTTGTCGGCCGCAATCAGGCGGGCGACTGGTGGAAGATCTGCTGCGTGAACGGCGCCGATGTGTGGATCTCCGATGCGCTGGTGCAGGTCGAGGGCCCGCTGTGGACCGTGGCCGAGGTGGTGGACATCCCGCCGACCCCTGTGCCGCCACCGACGGTCGGGCCCTCGCCGACCCCTGCGCCGACCGCCACGACCGCCTGGACGTTTCGGGTGGAGAGCATGGAAGAGTTCCCATTGGGCATGGATCTCTTCCGTATAGATACGGTCATTTACAACGGCGCAGTGCCGCTGTGGGGCTATCGGCTGCGCATCCGCAATGTGGCCCTCGGCCAGGAATGGATCAGCGGCGAATCCCAGGCGGCCGGCTGGGATTGGACGATCGTGCAGTGGCCGGATGATGGGCTGGTCGTTGCCAATGCGGGTGTTGAGTGTCCCAATCCGGTTCGCAAAGGGCTGCGCTGTGTCAGGAGCAACCTGAAATGGGATAGCTACAAAGCCAATCTGCCCGGCGGCACCGGGCCATGGGAAGTCACCGTGATCGACCGGGCCGGCAATCCGCTCTCGGCGACGTTGCAGTTTCATACCAACCCCGGCAATCCCAAATGGTACTACGTCGTGTTCCGGAGATGAACCAGACCATGAAGGCATCTCGTCGGCGCATCGGCGTGTTGGTGCTCGTCGCATTCATCCTGGCGGGCCTGAGCCTGGCCTGCTCTGTGGGCCAGGCGGTCGTCGGCCGGTCCAGGTCGGGCGTCGCGCCTACCCCTACCAGGACACCGCGGCCCACCTTCACGCCCTTGCCCGGCCTGGGGACGCCGGCCGGAGCCGACGGCCAGCGGCCGATCCGCGGCGAACTGCCCCCGGGCGTCGTCATTGCGGCACCGACCGCCTCCATGCCGACCGCGTCCGCCGTGATCACATCGGCCACGACACCCGGCACGGTTCATGTCGTCCTGTATGCCACCGAGACGCCTACGATCAGCCCGACGCCGGGGCCGACCATGCCGCCGACTGCGACACCTGAGGCGACCCCCGATGTCGAGACCAACCGGCCCACGCGCGTGGCCGGGCCGCGGCCGCTGCCCACCCCGTTCGTCGTGGTGGACACCGATAGCCTGCGAGGGCGCCGCGGCCCGGACATCGCCTTCCCGCCGGTGGGGCAGGCATTGCGCGGCACCGAACTCATGGTCCTGGGGAAGTCACCGGCGAACGACTGGTGGTGGGTGTGTTGTCTGGCGAATCAACCGGTGTGGGTCCCGGCTACCCAGGTGACCGCCAACGGCCCGCTGGAGGCCGTGCCTGTGCTCACGCCGGCGCCGACCCCTTCGCCGACGCCGGTGCCGCCGCCCACGCTCACGCCCACGCCGACCTTGACACCGCTGCCGCCGTTCGATATCGCGCGCGGGCCGGAGTTCCCGATCAAGGTGGACACCGGCATCCTCACGATCTGGGTCAAAGTCTACGAAGGCTCCGGCAATTACGAGAAACCACTGCCGGACTACATTCTCAAGGTGTTCCGCAACGGCGTAGATGTCAGCGACAATCGTCGCTCCATGGGCGACCGCTTCGACGAGATCGCGTCGGGCAGCGGGCCTTCGCGCACGATCTATTACCTCTACAACCTGAAGTTCGAGATGTACAACGCCGGCGAGGCAGATTGGGAGATCTACCTGGCTCGCCCTGGCGGCATTCGCGTTTCGCCGATCACGCGCTTCACCACAATGGGCGATTCCTACCGCAACCTGGTGGTGTACATCGCCTACTGGCTGGCGCGCTGAATGGGAATCACACGTTTACAAGGAGATGTTTCGATGCGGTTGCGTATGCTGATTTTGTTGGTCATCGCTCTGGCGCTGACGGCCTGCGCGGGCGCACGGTCCGGTCGGGTGCCGACCTCGACGCCGGCGCCGGTCAAGACGCAGCGGCCCACGTTCACGGCGACGCCGACCCGTCAGGGGGCGACGCCTGCCGCGACCCGCGGCGTTGCCGCGGCACCGGCCCCCGCGCAAGGGCCGACGGCCACCCCTGTGCCGCCGTCGCCGACGCCTGTGCCGCCGTCACCGACGCCTGTCCCGCCGACGGCCACGCCCGAGAAGGCCAGCTTCACCGTCTCCAGCCCCGGCGTGACCAACGTGCGCTCCGGGCCGGGCACCAACTATCCGCGCATCGGTGAGGTGCGCCAGGGCCAGACGTTCGAGATCATCGCCAGGAATGCGACCGGCACCTGGTGGCAATTCGACTTCAACGGCCAAAACGGCTGGATCTCCGGCGAGCTGGTGAGCGCCAACGCCGCGGCCAAAGGCGTGCCGGTGGCGACGAACATCCCGCCGCCGCCAACCGCGCCACCTGCGCCGACCCGGCCACCGCAGCCGACCAGCCCGCCGCCTGCGCCGCCGGCCCTCTTTGTCCAGGCCGGCATCGAATCACGAGACGCCAACAACACCAATTTCGACCTGGTGACTTTCTGGGGACGGCTGGGCAAGACCGGCGACTATCCCATCAGCGGCGGTTATCGCATGCGGGTGAGCGCGCCCAGCGGAAGCCGCGAAGTGCTGTTCGGCGATGCCTGGCACAACGCCTACCCCGGTCTGGGGGCCGCCGAATTCCGCTATAACGCCAAGATCGAGCTGCCGCGCACGAGCGGCGGTTATCGCGCCGTCGTGGTAGACGGCAGCGGCAAGGAGGTGGGTGAGGTGATCTCGGGCACGCTGAATGAGCGCACCCATGACGTGATCTTGAGCTGGTGGCCGCGGTAATCGGGGCCATGGGGAACCGCCGCTATCTTCTGGGGCTGGCCGCATGCGTCCTGCTCGGCCTGGCGCTCCGACTGGTACAGCTCGACTTCCAGCCGCTCTGGTGGGATGAGGGCTACTCGGTCTGGTTTGCCACACACCCGCCGGCGCAGATGGCCGCCCTGACCGCCGAGGACATCCATCCGCCGCTCTACTACGCGCTGCTGCACGGCTGGATCGGCCTGCTGGGGGCCAGGCCGGTCAGCCTGCGGCTGGTCTCGGTCCTCTGCGGCGTTCTGGCGATTCCGGCCATCTATGCGGCCGGCCGACGCTTCTTCGGCTCGCGGCATGGTTTGCTGGCCGCGCTCCTGCTGGCGATCAATCCGCTGCACATCTACTACAGCCAGGAAGTACGCATGTATGGCCTGGTGGCGTTGCTGAGCGTGGGCGTGCTGGTCGCAGCGTGGGAGGTGCAGTGGCGGGCGGCCGCAGCAGCGAGCGGGCACAGCAGGGGGGCAGGCCGTTGGTGGCCGGCATATGTGTTGCTGGTGGCCGCGGCGCTCTACACGCAGTACTATGCGGTCTTCCTGCCCATCGGCCTGTCGGTCTATGCTCTCTGGCATTGGCGTCGCGATGGTGTCGCGGCGACACGCTGGCTGGCCGCGCAGGCAGTTGCGGCGCTGCTCTACCTGCCGTGGGTGCTCTATGCCGCGCCGAAGCTGACCCTCTATGTGTCGCAGAAGGTGGTCCAGGATGCCGACCGCCCCCTGGGCCCGCTGGAGTATCTGGCGCGCCACCTGGCGGCCTTTCTGGCCGGGCACCTGACTGGCCCGCTGACGCCTTACTGGCCGTTGGCGCTGCTGGCCTTGCTGCCGCTGGTCCTCATCCCGCTGCGATGGTGGCGTGACCGGCAGATGGGGACGCCCCGGTCGCCGGCAACACCGGCCGCGCTGCCGATTTCCGGGTCGGCCGCCCCCTCTTCGGCCGCGATGCTCGGCGTTGTCCTGCTCACCGCCTTGGCCCTCGGCTGGTTGATCGGCCTCCGCTATCCCTTCTTCCCCGAACATGGCGAACGCCTGCTGTTGCTGGCATTGCCCGCCTTCCTGTTGCTGCTGGCGGCCGCACTGATCACACTCTGGCAACATGCCCGGCCGGCGGCGCTGGTCATCGCGGCTTTGTTGGCCGGAATGAGCGCAGCGAGCCTGGCCGCGTTCTATACCGTACCGCGCTATCCCGGCGATGACTACCGGCCGTTGATCGCCCGCACGGTCGAACTGGGGCAGCCTGAAGATACCGTCTTCGCGATCTATCCGTGGCAGGTGGGCTACTGGCGTGCTTACGGCAGCCCGGCCGGCCCGACAGCCGAGCTCACGCCCGACGCCGACTGGACGCCGGCCGTAGCCGCCAGGCTGGACACCGCGCTGGCGCGCGGCAAGGTCTGGTTCCCGGCGCATCTGGCATTGGGTGCCATCCTGGAAACGAAGGTGGAAGATTATCTGGCCGACCGCAGCGTGGCCTTCATCAACGAGTGGTATGGGCCGGGCACGCGGCTCAGCGGCTGGGCCGTGACACCGTCGGCCGACCAGATCGTTGCGCCTGCTGTGCGCTTCCCACTGCGCGGGGTTAACGCCGAGGTAACGCTGATCGAGGCTGCGGTCGCCCGCGGGCCGACCCCTGCGGTCAACGCGGTGGCTGCCGTTCGATTGCGCTGGCGTGGCATCGTCGCCGCGCCGACCCTGGGTGCAAGCATCCGGCTGGTAGATGACATCGGCCAGATCTGGGCGCAGCACGATTACGAGCCGCTGGGCATCGCCCGCTGTCGGTCATCTGCGGCCGGGCCATCCTCAGGCCGCGGCACAGATGAGCCTCGTCAGGACGCGCGATCGGCTGCTTCTGTGGCCGAGGATTGCCTGGGCCTGCTCATCCCGGCCGGCACGCCGCCAGGCCGCTATTTCGTGGACGTGATCGTGCAGCCGAAAGGGGATGCCCGGCCGCTGGACGTCGTGGCCGCCGACGGTCGCGTCTTGGGCACGGCCGCGCGGCTGGCAGAACTGATGGTCGCGCCGGCCGATCGGGCCCTCGGCGTCGAGCGGCTGCCCATCGGCACGCACATGACGTTTGATTTTGCCGATGGGTTGCGTGTGCTGGGCTACACCGTGGAGGCGCGGCCGATCGCACCGGGCGAGACCCGGCCGGTGAACCTCTTCTGGCAGGCGACGGGCCAGCCGTCGGCCGATTATGTGGCGTTCGTGCAAGTGTTGGACGGGGCCGGCCAGGTGGCTTCCGGCTGGGAAGCACCGCCCGGCGGCCCCTACGCCACCACCGCCTGGACGGCCGCCACCCTGATGCGCACGCAGGCGACGATCCGGCCGCGCGCCGACCTGCCCGACGGCCGCTACCCGCTGATCGCCGGTCTTTTCCGCAGCGACGACAAGGCTCGCTTGCGCACGACCGACGGCGCCGATCACATTGTCCTGGGCCAGATCACGGTACGCGGCCGGCCGCATGAGCGCACCCCGCCGCAGCCGCAGCATCCGACCGACGTCGCATTCGGCACGGTCGGCCGCCTGATCGGCTATGATCTGACGACTCCGGCCGCGGGCCTGCAGCCCGGCGCGACCCTTTCGCTCACCCTCTACTGGCAGGCAGTTGCCGCCACCGAACGACCGCTCACGGTCTTCGTGCACCTGGTGAGCGAGACCGGTGATATCCGCGGCTACGGCGACAGTGAGCCGGGCCTCGGTCGCCTGCCCACCACGAGCTGGCTGACCGGCGAGTATCTGACCGATCCACATCAGGTCAGCGTGGATGCCGCTGCGGCGCCCGGCCCCTACCGTCTGCGGATCGGCCTGTACGATCGCACCACCGGCCAGCGGTTGCCCACGCCGGACGGCCGGGACCATGCCGAGATCGGGCCGGTGATGCTCGGAACGCCGTGAGGGTGGCGTCGGCGTGGGTGGCGTGTCCGGCTCGATGCAGCCTTCGAGCCGAAATTGACAATCCCATGCCCTTGTGCTACACTCTTGCGCCGTAAAGGGAAACCATGATAATGTCTCGCATGAATTCTCGTCGCCATCATCATGTTGCAAGGGGCAGGCGCACGGCATAGTCGGCGTCTTATTCGTGCTTGCCCCAGGACTGGTTGAATCTCAACCAGTCCTTTTTTGTTAAACGGGGTCGCAACCTATGTCTGACCGTAACCGATTTACGGACCGACCGCTGCCCGAAGGGGTACGCGATCTGTTGTTTGCCGATGCGGCGGCCTTCCGCGCCATGACGAGCGCGTTGCAGGCAACCTGGTCGGCGTGGGGCTATCGCGAGATCATCCTGCCCACCTTCGAATATGCCGACATTCTGGCCACCGACGTCGGCGCAACCGTAGACGCCGAGATGTATCGCTTCTTTGATCGGCATGGCCGCACCCTCGCCCTGCGCCCCGACATGACCATCCCGACCGCCCGCGTGGTGGGCACACGACTGTACGACCAGCCGCTGCCGTTGCGCGTGGCATATGCGGGCAGCGTCTTCCGGTATGAGCCGCCCCGTGCGGGCCGGCAGCACGAATTCACACAGGCCGGCGTCGAACTGATCGGCGCGGCGGGCGCGCTGGCCGATGCCGAGTCGGTGGCGCTGGCCGTCGCTGCGCTGCAGGCCGTCGGCCTGCCCGAGTTCAGCATCACCGTCGGCCATGTCGGCTTCTTTCGCGGTCTGTTGACCGCGCTGAACCTCTCAGAGCGCGCTGCCCATCGGCTGCGCGTGGCGGTAGATCGCAAAGCTGAAGCCGAGCTGGCCCAGTTGCTGGCCGAAGATCCGGGCCTGCCGCCGCTGGCCCGCAATGCCGTCCTCACCCTGCCGCGCCTCACCGGCGACAAGAGCATCCTGGCCGAAGCCGAGGCGATCTGCCTGAACACAACGATGATGCGCGCCCTGTCCGACCTGCGCGCGGTTGCCGAGCTGCTGACGGCCTACGGCGTGGCCGAGCGCGTGACCTACGATCTGGCCGAGGTGCGCGACCTGGATTACTACACAGGCATCACCTTCGAGGGCTTTGCCCCCGGCCTGGGCTTCAATCTGATTTCCGGGGGCCGCTACGATGAGCTGATCGGACATTTCGGGCCACCCCTGGCTGCGGTTGGCTGGGCGCTCACGCTGGATCGCGTGCTGGTGGCGCGCGAGCTGCAGGGGGTGATCCACCCCGAACCGCATGCCGATGTGCTGCTCGGCGCGCAAAACTGCGCGCAGTGCCTGGCCTGGGCAGCCCGCGCGCGCAGCCTGGGCCTGAAGGTCGAGACCGATCCGCTGGGCCTGACGCCGGACGCACTCTGGCAGGCCGCGCAGGCACGCGGCATCCCGCGCGCCGTATCGCATGCTGATGCGCATCTCTTGCGCGTCCAGGACCGCCTGGGCATGCGCACGTTGGCCGCAGATGACTGGCAGGAGGTAGCTTCATGGCTGAACCGTTGACCCTGGCGCTGCCCAAAGGGCGGCTCATGGAAGACGCGCTGAATTTCCTGGCCCGCGCCGGCTACGCGACGCCGGCCAACGGCGACGGCGGCCGCAAGCTGATCCTGGATGGCGCAGATGGCCGGCTGCGCTTCGTCATGGTAAAGCCCGCCGACGTGCCGACCTTCGTCGAATACGGCGCGGCCGACGTGGGGATCGTCGGATTGGATGTCGTCCGTGAGGCGGAGCGCGATGTGTATGAGCCGCTCCTGCTCCCCTTCGGCTACTGCCGACTGGTGGTCGCCGGCCGGAGCGACCGACCCGACCTGCCGTTGCGTCTGGAGCGCAGCCCACGCGTCGCCACGAAATTCCCGCGCCTCACCGAGGCGTTCTTCCGCAAGCGCGGGGTGGCGGCCGAGCTGATCGTCATGGCCGGGTCGGTGGAGCTGGCGCCGCTCGTCGGCCTGGCCGATCTGATCGTGGACCTGGTACAGACAGGCACCACATTGCGCGAAAACGGATTGATCGAGCTGCGCACCATCCTCGAAAGCCAGGCGCTGTTGATCGCCAATCGCGCCAGCTATCGGCTGCGCGCCACCGAGGTGCGCACGTTGATTGACGCGTTGGCGGATGTGAAACGTGAGACGTCAAACGTGAAACGTGAAACGTGAAACGCCAAACGTGAAACGTCAAACGCCAAACGTGAAACGTCAAACGTCAAACGTGATTGTGATGCCTGACGCTTCCTGAAAGGAGTCGCATGTCTGTGGTGAGAATTTATGATGCAGCCGAGGCGCGCACGACCGTGCTGGCGCGCCGACCATGGGAAGATCAGGAGATGCCCCCGCGCGTGCTGGATGGCATCGAGCGCATTTTCGGCGAGCGGCTGGCGCCGGCCGAGGCCGTGGCGCGCATCCTGGCCGATGTCCGCCGCCGTGGAGATGCGGCGCTGCTCGACTGGTCCGCGCGCATTGACGGCCGCGCAGCAACCGACCTGGAGATCCCGGCGACCGCCTGGCGTGCCGCCTATGACCGCCTTCCGGCCGCCGCGCGCGAGGCACTGGACCTGGCCGGCCAGCGCATTGCCGATTTCCATCGCAAACAGCCGCTGGCATCCTGGACAGAAAGTGGGCCGGAAGGCACGCTCGGCCAGCTCATCCGGCCTATCGAGCGCGTCGGCGTGTACGTGCCGGGCGGCACCGCGCCGTTGCCCTCTTCGCTGCTGATGGCCGCAATTCCGGCTCGTGTGGCGGGCGTGGAACTGATCGTGGCCTGTACTCCGCCGGGCCACGACGGCACCGTGCATGACCTGATCCTGGCCGCCGCACATGTGGCTGGCGTGGATCGTCTGTTCGCGCTTGGCGGCGCGCAGGCCATTGCTGGCCTGGCTTACGGCACTGCCAGCGTGCCGAAAGTGGACAAGATCGTCGGCGCGGGTGGCCTGTTTGTCACCCTGGCCAAACGCCAGGTGATCGGCAGTGTCGGCATTGACGGTTTTTACGGCCCGACCGAGACGCTGATCATTGCTGATGAGAGCGCCAATCCCGCCTGGGCAGCCGCCGACATGCTGGCGCAGGCCGAGCACGACGTGCTGGCGTCGCCTCTCCTCCTCACCCCGTCACGGCGCCTGGCTGAGGCCGTGGCCGTCAACGTGGCGCTGCAATTGGAGCGTCTGAGCCGCCGCGACATCGCTGCGGCCGCGCTCGCCGCACGGGGCGGGATCGTGGTGACCGCCGATCTGGAAGAGGCTATCGAACTGGCCAACGCCTACGCGCCGGAACACCTTTGTCTGTTGGTCGCCGATCCGTGGGCCTGGGTGGGCCGCGTGCGCAATGCGGGCGGCATCTTCGTCGGCGACTATTCGTTCGAGGTGTTGGGCGACTACGTGGCAGGGCCCAGCCACGTGATGCCCACCGAGGGCAGCGCGCGCTACAGCAGCCCGCTCAGCGTCGCCGATTTCGTCAAGCGCATCAGCCTGGTGGCGCTCAACGCGCAGGCGGGGGTGCGGCTCGCCAGGCCGGCCGCGTGTCTGGCGCACGGCGAGGGCCTGACGGCGCACGCAGCCGCGGCAGAGCGGCGCGCGGCTATGCGGAACGATCTCATTCCGAGGAGCGCTCCTTGAGCAACCCAGCCTGCGCCCGCTTTCTCCTCCCTCACATCGAGGAGCTGGAGCCCTATACGCCGATCGTGCCGTTCGAGGTGCTCAGCCGCCAGCTGGGCCGCCGTCCGGATGAGATCGTCAAGCTGGATGCCAACGAGAATCCCTACGGCCCGGCTCCGGCCGTGCGCGAAGCACTGGCGCGCTATCCGTTTGCTCACATCTACCCTGACCCGGAGCAGCGCGAATTGCGCGCCGCGCTGGCCGACTACACAGGCGTGCCGGCCGAGTACATCCTGGCCGGCAGCGGCGCCGACGAGCTGATTGATCTGATCTGTCGGCTGACGCTGGCCCCCGGCGACGCGATCATTGACTGCCCGCCGACCTTCGGGATGTACAGCTTCGATGCCGGCCTCGCCGGCGCGCGCGTGCTCCAGGTCTGGCGCCGGTCCGACTTCAGCGTGGATGTGGAAGAGATCGGCAGACGAGCCTATCAGCCAACAGGCGAAGCGAAAAACAACGGCTCACGCTCGACGCCTGACGCCTCACCTTTGACACCCGACGCCTCCCGGCCGCCGAAGCTCCTTTTCCTCACCTCGCCCAACAATCCGGACGGCAGTCTGCTCGATCCGACCGCTCTCAGGCGGCTGCTGGAGTTGCCGTTGCTGGTGATCGTGGACGAGGCCTACATCGAGTTTGCCGGGCTGGAGCACTCGGTGGCGCGCTGGGTGCCCGAACATGAGAATCTGATCGTGCTGCGCACCTTCAGCAAGTGGGCAGGGATCGCCGGGTTGCGGCTGGGCTACGGTATCTTCCCGGCCTGGCTGATGCCGACCCTGTGGAAGGCCAAGCAGCCCTACAACGTCAACGTGGCGGCCGCCGTCGCCGGTCTCGCCTCGCTGGCGCATCGTCGGGAAATCCAACCCACTGTGGAGGCGCTGATCGCGGAGCGGGAACGCCTGTATCGGGAGCTGGCGGCCGTGCCCTTTTTGCGCCCCTATCCGAGCCGGGCGAACTTCGTGCTATGCCGGGTCGAAGGCCGCGATGCGCGCGCGCTGAAAGCCGCGCTGGCCGCTCGCGGCATCCTGGTGCGGCACTATGCCAGGCCCGGCCTGGAAAATTGCATCCGCGTCAGCGCGGGCCGGCCAGACCAGACCGACGCGCTGCTGGAAGCGTTGCGAGAGGTCTGAGCGGAGCCGGATGAGCGCAAGAGGCGTCGCGCGGTTCCTAATCCGAACAGCGGCCCCAAAACCCCCATTTGAACGGTTTCCCCCTCTCCCGCGGGGCGGGAGAGGGGGAAAGGGGGTGAGGGCGTTGCCCGAAATGCGCAATCCGCGGGGTAACGTGAACACTTACTCCGGAGTTTTATCCGGCGTTCCATAGCCCGACAAGTTCGTCGGGATGGGCGATGATGTGATCGGCGCCCAGGGCACGATAGTGCTCGGCCTGGGCCGACGAGTTCGCGATGCCGATGGCGAGCCAGCGCCGGCTGCCGGCTGCCTCGGCCCGGCGTGCTGCCATGATATCGTCCGGTGCGTCGCCGACATAGGCCGCCGGCAGCGTGCCGGTCGGGTCGAGCGCATCGGCGGTCCGTTGGAGCAGGAAAGGATGTGGCTTCAGCCACGACGCACCACCGGCCGCCTCCAGCGCATCGGTCATGGTGGCAACAGCGCCGAAGAAAGGCGCCAGGGCCATGTGCTGCAGAGGATGGGCCATCTCAAAGCGAGTGCGGCCGGTGGCGATGCCGAGTCGCGCGCAGCGGCCCAGCCGGGTTAGGGTCTCCCGGCTGATCAGCAGCGTCTCCGTCTCGATCAGGCCGGCGGCAAGCCAGAAGCGCGCAGAATAGCCGTACCCTTCGGCGAACAGGTCGGCGCCCAGATATACTTCGGAGAAGATGCGCTGCACCAGGTCGGTCGTGGCTGCGTCGCCTGTACGCCAGACCAGGTGTGCGTTGTGTGCCGGCAGCACCCGCGTCAGGCCGGCCAGTCCGCCGCCCGCCGCGCGCACAGCCGCAACGAGCGTATCCCAGTCGGGCAGGGGTGGCGTGGCGCCAGCGAGCGGTGCGCAGGCGGCGCGCAACGCTGCCAGCAGCGCATCCTGGGTGGCCCAGACGTCACCAGGCAGGGGACGAGCCGGTGGCAACCCGGCCAGCAACGCCTGTAGCAGGCCGGCCGTCAGGTTCCAATCGTCATTGAAGCCGGTCATGCTTTTGAACGTGTCGTAGAGCTCGCCGGTGAGTGGCGGCGGATTCAGGCCGAGCAACCGCAGATAAATGCCGGCCGCGGTGGGCGCGGCCTCGCGATAGGAACGGGTCACGTCAATCAACGTCCCATCCGCGTCGAAAACGATCACGCCGGGACGGGCAAGCGCACATGGCGTCATGTCGGCTCCGTGGTTCGGGATGGATAGCGCATCGCCGCCGTTCGGTTCTGGTCGGCGCTGGCCAAGCTATTCTCTTTGACCGGCGCGGATTTGTCAAACAGGCCGCTCTGCATTCCGGGCGCGATACGCATTTTTTATTGGGGAGACACCATGCGCACAGCAACGATTGATCGGATTACCGGAGAAACGGAGATTCATCTGACCCTCCTGATCGAGGGTCGGGGGCACGCGCAAGTCAATACCGGAGTCGGTTTCCTGGATCATATGCTGACCCTGTTTGCGCATCACGGCTTGTTCGATCTGACGGTCGAGGCACGGGGCGACCTGGCCGTGGATGCCCATCACACGGTCGAAGATGTGGCGATCTGCCTGGGTCAGGCGTTCGACCGGGCGCTCGGTGACCGTGCGGGCATCGTGCGGACGGCGCACAGCTATGTGCCGATGGATGAGGCGCTCGGCCTAGTTGCTGTTGATTTGAGCGGCCGGCCCTATGCTGTGATTGACGTGGGCTGGCATGCCGCAGCGCTTGGGGGTATGGAGCCGGATCTCGTGCGTCATTTCCTGGAGACTCTGGCCATCCACGGCCGGTTGAACCTTCACGCGCGCGTGCTGTACGGCCGGAACGATCACCACCAGGCCGAAGCGCTTTTCAAGGCACTGGGTCGTGCCCTGGACGCAGCCACTGCCGTTGAGCCGCGACGGCAAGGCGTGCCGAGCACGAAAGGGATGGTGGTATGAACGCTGATGGGCAATTCGGGGTCGCAGGGGGACAACCGGCGGCAGAGCGCAGCGCCGCCACCTCTCAGGCCACGCGCCATGGTCAGGGCCATGCGGTCGTCATCGTGGACTACGGTGTCGGCAATCTGCGCAATGTGTACAAAGCCTTTGAGGCCGTGGGCGCAGTCGTGCGCGTGATCACATCGCCGGCCGAGCTGGCAGGTGCCGCGGGCATCGTGCTGCCCGGCGTAGGCGCGTTCGGCGATGCGGCTGCAAATCTGCGCGCTGCGGGCTTCGAGCGGCCGCTCCTCGCCGCTGTGGCCGCGGGCACGCCGCTCCTGGGCATCTGCGTGGGAATGCAACTGCTCTTCGACGAGAGCGAGGAGATGGGCCGCCATGCCGGGCTGGGGATCGTGCCTGGCTGCGTGGTCAGGTTCGCTGCGGATGCCGTCTCCCGCTCGCTGCCCGATGAGGGGTTGCGTCGTCCCTTGAAAATCCCGCAGATCGGCTGGAACCAACTCCACCACGCAGGCGGCGATCCGCTGCTGGCCGGCATACCCGACGGCGCCTACGCGTATTTCGTGCATTCGTACTACTGCGCGCCGGATGATCCGCGCCATATCGTGGCGACGACCGACTACGGCATTGCTTACGCCTCTGTTGTGCGCCGCGATCGCGTCTGGGGGATCCAGTGTCATCCGGAGAAAAGTCAAACGGTGGGGTTGCGCATTCTGCGCAATTTCGTGGAGATCGTGGACAGGGGGGTATCCGCCTGATGGCATTCACTGTGTTCCCGGCCATTGATCTGCGCCAGGGTCGGGTCGTGCGCCTGCGCCAGGGTGACCCGGCCGCGCAAACGGTGTACGGTGATGATCCGGCTGCTGTCGCGCGCCAGTGGGCTGCCCAGGGCGCGACGTGGCTCCATGTCGTCAACCTGGACGGCGCTCTGACGCCTCAGCCATCTCCGCAGGCTGCTGCAGAGGACGGTGGGGCGCGCAATCTCCGGTGCCTGGCCGAGATTCGCGCCGCGGTCGGTGTGCCGATCCAGTTCGGGGGTGGTCTGCGGGACGTGGCCGATATCGAGCAGGCGTTGGCGCTGGGCGCAACCCGCGTCGTGCTCGGCACGGTGGCCGTGCGCCATCCCGATATCGTGGCGCAGGCGTTGGCTCGCTTCGGCCCCGATCGAATTGTCGTGGGCCTGGATGCGCGCAATGGCTGGGTGTCCACGCACGGCTGGCGCGAGACCTCGGCGCTGGATGTGACCACCGTGGCGTGGCGCATGGCCGCTTTGGGCGTCCGCCGTGTGGTGTACACCGATATCGCTCGCGATGGCATGTTGAGCGGAGTCAATCTGGCAGCCACGCTCGCACTGGCGCGCGCCACGGGCCTGATGGTCATCGCCAGCGGCGGTGTCGCCAGCCTGAACGATATCCGCAGCCTGGCCGCCCATCAGGACGAGGGCATCGAGGGCGTGATCGTCGGCCAGGCGTTGTACACGGGCGCCGTGAGCCTGGCTGAGGCGATGAAGGAGATATCTTAATGCTCGCCAAACGTATCATCCCCTGCCTGGACGTGAAAGATGGCCGCGTGGTGAAGGGGATCAATTTCTTGCAGCTCCGCGACGCCGGCGATCCGGTGGAGCAGGCGCAGGTGTACGATCGCGAAGGCGCCGATGAGCTGGTTTTCCTGGACATCACGGCCAGCTACGAGCGTCGCGATATCGTGATTGACATGGTGCGTCGTGTGGCCGACAGCGTCTTCATCCCGTTTACGGTCGGCGGCGGCATCCGCACCGTGGAAGACATGCGCAATCTACTCCTGGCCGGTGCCGATAAGGTCTCGATCAACACGCCCGCCGTCCGCACGCCCGAACTGATCACGGCCGGCGCTACCCGCTTCGGCAGCCAATGCATCGTGGTGGCCATTGACGGCAAACAGGTCGGGGATCGGTGGGAGGTGTTCGTCAACGGCGGCCGCACGCCGACCGGTCTGGAAGTCGTGGCATGGGCGCGCCGCGTCGAGGCATTGGGCGCCGGTGAGATCCTTCTGACCAGCATGGACACCGATGGCACGCAGGCCGGTTACGATCTGCCGATGCTGCGGGCCGTGGCAGATGCCGTTTCGATCCCGGTCATCGCGTCCGGGGGCGCCGGGGCCCTCGCGCATTTCTACGATGCGTTCGCGCTCGGCGGCGCAGACGCGGCGCTGGCGGCCTCGCTCTTTCACTATCGGCGCCTGGCCGTGGGCGAGGTGAAGCGGTATCTCGCCGACAGAGGTGTGCCGGTGCGGCTGACCTGAAAATGGGACGCGGATGGACGCGGAGCTCGCCCGGCGATAAATCGGCCAGGCTACCAGGCGACGCCCGGTCAACCGGGCTGGACGGCGCCGTCGGCACGGGTCTAGCCCCGTTCAGCGCGAAGCCTCCCGGTGGGGCGGGGCGAATTCCGGAGGGGGCATTTCGGGCGGCGAAGCCGCC
>FWPU01004858.1_pt1 | contig 18957 bp, 18 predicted proteins | sample 2228361 | NCBI WGS metagenome assembly FWPU01 (sample SAMEA103939777, study PRJEB20133) | metagenome
GCAAACATTATTTTCCTACTAACTATTGTGGCATTAGCATTATCAGAGGCATGAAAAACATGCAAAGGTCAGTATCACGACACTCAATAGACACAAATACCATTCTTATTCTCTGTATATCTGAAATAGTCTATGCCCCACGATGAAAATGCGTGATGTGGATGTGACTGATTCAGTTGTGCTCGATTGAACACAAGCAACCAGATAGTGGGTTGATACAACAATATGGGCGAGGACATCAGGCGTTCGGTCTACGAGCTATTGCAGCTGATGGCGTCCTTTAGTGATACAAAACGGGCAATAATTATGGCACTCGCACATGTCTATCCTCGAAGCGTCAGTGGCATACAACTGAGTCGATTGATCGGATATAGTGGCAAGTCACGCAGTCTCTATCGGGGCGTATTGTCACACCTACTCGAAGACCATTTGATATTGGTAGACCACCTCACACCACGTCTGTATGCGATACGGCTCAACAATGAACATCCACTGCTTCGAGTTTTAATTGACCTGTGTCGCGATTACGGTGAAGAGACAAGAAGGCTCTACATGAGATCAATGGAGGAAATATAATGGACCGATTACTAAGATATGCACAGGCATTGTATCGAGATCGGTCACGACTGGCCAATGCAACAGTGTTGATTGTAATTGGTGGTGCATTCTATATGGCATATGGTAGTGTTGTTCTGCCTCTCTTCTTTATGCCAATAGAAATAGAGCATGATGGCTGGGTACAAGGCATTCAGTTCATATATAGCTATAACACACTAGCATTTATCATTGCAGTGCTTGCCATACTTGTCATTCATGCACTGTGGACATGGGCATTTCTTCCAAGCCCGGCTGTGATTTTTGTGCAGGGTATACTCCGTGGTGTATTTGGTCAAAGTATCCCTATTGCAAGACACATCGGTGGGCGGTTTAGAGTTCAGTTCGTACGTGATACATATGTAGATGTGGCATGCCGTATACACGATTATGGTTCTGATGAGTGGTTCACATTTCGACTGAGGTCGTCACCATTTGTTGGTATGGGTGTTGAAGAGGTCGCATTGCGACATGGTCTATCCTATTCTCATCATCGCCTCATGACACGGGCCACTAGTGATGAACTATATGGCCGAACCCTGATCTTTGCAAGAGCAATGATAGTCTTAGGCATGATCAAGCCGTGAATTGGTTCCAGACCACCCAGTCGGCTATTGGTCTCCTCATTACAGTTAACTCTGCCATTGTGACTCTAAGTGGCGGCTCTTTCAATCAACGGTGCCTGTTCTGAGACCACTCTTGCCATTGTTGACAGTATTGCACCAATCCATCCTATTGACTGAGCAAGCTGGAGACGCATCTCGATTGCTAGATTACCAACTAGTATAGCCTGAATGAGTGACATCGTCAGTCCGCCAATACTAACAATTACAGCAATAAGTAGGACTATCCTGCCAACCTCAACCCGACGTGTTGTCAGTATGAGTCCACCAATTATGACCAATATGCCTCCAAACACGGTCAGAATTGCGAGTATGCCTGTGATAATAGCAAATGTCAGAACAAAGGCAGGGCCAAACAGTTCTCTCAGGTCTATGAGCAACTCATCTAACACACCAATGGCATCACTTGTACCGGCGCTGATGATCATCAGGCCACCAATGATACTGAGTATGAGTGAGGTCCTGTTCTTTATTGTGGTCAAGGTGCTTGAGAACATGTTCCTACTCAATTTAAGCATATTTAGTTAATAGATATCTTTGGAGTCATGTGATTTCTTGGAGTCGTAGTGTGATTTCTACAAGACACAGGTCTCACTCTGTGACAATATCAAGACTATTTTTCAATCTCGCATGTCATAGAAGTGATGGAGGTCCTAGACCGTGAAGTGGAGTCGATAGCAACAGACGTAACGACTATATCTAGGTCTTTAGGATTATCCAGTCTATGAGTGTTCATATTGAGCAGTCACGAGAACGTGGCGGTACGCCTGTTGTGATGGTGCATGGTGCAGGCGGTTCATCTGCCACATGGTATATGCAACTCAGAGGACTCACTGGACTGCATTGTGTTGCACTTGATCTGAATGGTCATGGAAAGACCCCTGACAGACATCCGATTGACGTGCGACGTTCCTATCTGGAGGACATTCACACGGTCATCAAAGACTATGAACGACCCATTCTGGTTGGTCACTCCATGGGTGGTGCATTGGCGCAACTCTATGCTCTCGAGAGACCCAATGATATACGTGGTCTTGTACTAGTGGGAACTGGCGCAAGACTACGCGTGGCGCAGGTGATCTTTGATATGTTAGACAGTGACTTCGAGTCTTATGTCACCGCAGCTGCCACCTACATGTTTGCCAAGGGTACGTCTGAGAGTATAATCAATGCATCATTAGCAGAGATCCGGAAGTGTCCAGTCGATATAGTCCGACGTGACTTTGTGCTGTGCAATGAGTTCGATATCATGAACAGGGTCAAAGAGATATCTGTTCCCACCTTGATTATCGTGGGTGAGGAGGATGTGATGACGCCTGTCAAGTACTCAAAATATCTCAACGAGCAGATCGTAGGCTCCAGACTCGCTGTGATATCTAATGCTGGACACACAGTCATGCTTGAGCAGTCTGATGCCTTCAATGAGACACTCAAGCAGTTCATCACACAGTCCTTGGAGTGAGTGATGAACATCCCATCACAGATTTGCTAGACGATAATTTGCCCTTCGTGCACGTACTGCGTTCTCAAGTCGGGTCCTGTCAAAGTAGACCTCATTTCTTGATATCTTGTCCCCTCTGAGTTCGACAATATCAACGCCTGTCTCGTGAAGCGTCTCCGGCCCAACGTGGATCTCGCACTCCCATTTGACAATCATACCATTCTCTATAGGAAAAACTTCAATGGGCCGCCATGTCCAGTCATGGTATACATCAAGTAGTCTTACAAAATATGGTCGTATTTGGTCCTTGCCTCTCAGCCCATCACGGTTTGCAGGGTCTATGTAGAGCGCGTCGTCTGTATAGAATTCCAAGAGCCGTTCTGGTTGATTGCCTGTCCATGCGTCAAGCCATTCCTGAGCTAGCTTGAAGAGTTCAGCCTTACTCTTTACCAAATTCCTCACCAATAAACATCTGACATTGGTGCATCTTTTGCAGTATACACGTAGACCCGTCAGTCAAAAGACTGTGTGGTTCACGTGCTGTGGGCCGTTGATTATGACCAGCTGATAAATCTATTTCCTTAAGATGATCTTGACATGATCTATTTCCGCACCCTCATAATATAGTTGATAAGGACATCAAAAGATGTAAATTTGCTGTTACAATCGTAGTAAATTCATATTTAGCAATGCTATTCTAGAGGTTCAGGTCAGATGTCGGCCCAAGTCTCATCTGGCTGGCCACTAAAAAATATGCATGTGCACTGCTGTCCGGCGATTGTTATGGCTTGCATTCAGAAGTTGAGTGACTAAATAAGAGTCGTAAGCGATTAAAAATGAAAAGAGATCTATCCGCCCGTGTCTATCCAGCAATCATATTCCTATTTATAGTGGTAATGTTATCATTAACACTTGCAGTAGTGACAGATCTCAAGGATGTGATTCTTGCAGAGAGTAGTTTTGTATTCTGGTTAGTACTTCTTACACCTCTCTTGGCTATCACTTCAGGTATCATAATGGCACACTCATTGATAGCCACCCTCCAAGAACGTCTGATGCGTCATCTGTTTGTGTTTCTTCTGACTTTTGATGTAATGTCTATTGCAATGTTACTGTTGTTTACTCATCCTGCACTTGTTGATTTCTCGCCATTCATGACAAGTATTGAACGATATCGATCCCTTGTTGCAGTATTAGGCGCTACCATTGCAGCCTATGTATTTATCTCAGTATTCTCAGGCGACAGACGAGTTACTAAGCAGGAGATTGAAATTCTATCCGTGGCTGGAGGCATATTGCCACTAGCTATTGCAGTCTGGTTCTTGACATCTCCAGCAATACAGTTGATATTGATAATTCCCGGTACATATATTCGCACGCTTCAAGGCTGGCTTCTAAGCTTCACAATTATCTTCTTTACATCACTTTCCATTGTGCGTACTATATACCGCTGGTTTGGCACTAGAGATATCTTAGAACTGACCCTGATACTCGCAAACTTTCTATGGATATATTCGCTGTTTCTATTTGTCAGCCAGACTGCAGACTACCAAGTGGTGGGAGTGTTGTGGTTTGTTGCGCTTATTGCAGGATTTGCTATACTTGATATTGGTATGACTGTCCGAACGGTCGTACAGCCTCGTCTTATACTTGAGAGGCTTGTTGAGATGAGGACTGCGGAGGCACAAAGACTTCAGTTGGAGAGCGAGTTCTATCTCAATATGTGGTCGCATGAGGTAGGCAATCTGCTGCAGGGGATTGTACATTACTTAGAACTGATGCAGTTACGTGATAATATTCAATCAGACATGCTGAGTGAACTTGACGACTCCGCTATGAGGTTAGCCAATAGGGCAACACTCATTACAAGACAAGTATCAAAACTCAAGGAGATCAAAGAGCATGCCGAAAGAACTAATCAACCTGTTGACCTACTCGTCTGTCTCAGAAATGCAATCATGACTGCATCGAGTATGCTTGGAGTCGATTCATTCACGATTAGTCTTCAAGGTGACACAGATAGTTTCCACATTCTTGCGGATGATCTCTTGGAGTTAGTATTTGTAAATATCATATGTCATGCAGTTGAGAGTTCAAAGACAACACCGGTCCAGATAGCTCTCGGTACGAGAGGTAATGGCAAGTTCATTCGGGTCAATATATTCTACAGAGGCCACGTACTGTCATCTGATGTACAACGGTCCCTACTTGACCAGCTTGACCCGAAGAAGACACTGCTTGGACTTGACCTGTTCACGGTTCGTTTGCTACTTGACCGATATTCCGCATTGATCACTTATAGCGGAGATCCGCAGACAGATGCCAACAACTTTGAATTGACTTTTACTAGATGTGATTGAGATGATTTTTCAGTACGTCTTCATCTATAGAGTCCTGTCGGATAACAGACAACTCCACTATCCTTGAACTCTTCTGCTATAACTATCTGCTTATAATTAGATGGTCATATGTCCAACAGACATTATAGTCTGTTTGTATATCATAGATTCGTGCTAAGGTGAAATAACATGCCTCGACACACCAACAAGAGTGACACTAAATCGCAGGAGGGTGTGTATGGCATACTCTTTGAGTACGCAGCTGATGGCATGCTTATACTCGATCACAATGGACAGGTATTGGATGCAAATCCTGCCATGTGTCGATTGTTGGTACTGAAAAAGGCAGAGATACTTCAGATGAACGTCCGTGTCTTACTGCCCTCAATAGTATGGTCTAATGATATTGAGGGAATTCGTCAACAGATACAGAGAGAGGAAAGACTGATCTTTGAAACGTTCATTATGAGAAAGAGTGGTGCGAGTGCATCCATAGAGGTATCCGTTGAGACCGCATCGTACATGGGTCAAGACCTCATAATATGCGTCTGTCGTGAGATCATACCGAAGCAGGCTAGACATACTGTGATGCGAAATATATCTCTGTATCAGACATTGTTTGAACAGAGTAACGATGCCATCTTTTTGTTGAGTCTTGATGGACGACATCTTATGGTGAATAGTAGTTGCGCAAAGATGTTGGGTTATAGTAGAAATGAACTCATAAGGATGAGCATACCTGATCTAGTGGTCCCTGAAGAACTCGATCATACCTATAAGTGTCTAGAACAACTCAGGCGGGGCGAGCGGCTTCCACCATACGAGCGACGGATGCGTCGTAAAGATGGTTCAATAATATCCGTTGAGTTGAATGTCACTGTAGTCCGAGATGCAATTGGTAACCCAATCTGTATTCAGAGTATCGCTCGTGACATCACGGAGGCTAAACGTGCAAAGCGAAGCATTGCTGAAAAAGATCAGATGCTAATGACGCTATACGAGTTTCTCAATCAAGGCGTTGCATATCGTGACAGACAGAACAGGCTAGTCCTGGCAAACCCTGCCTTTGAGCGAATCACTGGCAGAACTTTGAAACAACTCAGAGGCGAAGAGCCGGACCCATTCGACTGGGACAGAAGACGTGCGGATGGAACTCCGCTGCCAGACGAAGAACGTCCCTCTTCTGTCGTTTTGAGGACAAAACAACCGGTCAAGGACTTTTTGATGTCGCTCTATAATCCGCAGATGAAATCTCATCGTTGGATAATAGTAAATGCAATACCCCTCATAATGACAGGCGAGAGTGAACCGTATGGTGTGGTCCTGCTGCTTGATGATGTCACCGAACGACGTGAGATGCTTCAGGCTCTGACTGAGAATGAGCAACGATACCGATTACTTGCAGAGAACGCACTTGACATTATCTTTCGGTATCAATATTATCCCACACCCAAGTTTGAGTATGTCAGCCCATCCGCAACAAGAATTGTAGGTTATACACCAGATGAACACTATGCAGATCCAGAACTTGGACTCAAGATAGTCTATCCTGAGGACAGGTCTCTACTTCTCAATTTACCGGACATGATCACTCCTGATGGAATGAAGTATACCATCAGATGGATACACAAGAATGGTCATGTGGTGTGGGTCGAGCAGAGTCTGGTTCCTGTGTACGATAACAGTGGTAGATTAGTGGCAGTGGAGGGAATTGCCAGAGATATCTCAGAAGAAAAACGTACAGAGAATGAACTTAAGCACTCGAACATGATGTTGGAACTCTATGCTTCTCTACTTCGTCACGATCTCAGAAATGACCTTCAGGTGATAATGACTCAGGCGGACATGGTACTTGCCGGGAGACATGAAACAACAGAATACATCACGGCACTCACAGCCATTATTGCAACTGTGAAGCGGATGACAAGTCTTCTCAATATGCTCAATAACCCATCAAGTATTATGCTCACGGATCTGCAGGCTGTGATAGAACATTCTGCTGTGGCGGCGGAGAAGTCATACCCCGGACTTAGAATCATAATCAAATATGATACTGCAGTGTTCAAGTCACGGCTGACCTGCACACAACTGCTTACGGTTGTTCTTGATAATCTGTTCCGAAACGCGGCTGCTTATGCAGGCCCCAATTCGATAGTGCATCTGACTGTGCGACAGGATGAAAAAAAAGTGGTGATTGATGTGGCTGATGATGGTCCTGGTATTCCACCAAGCATACGTTCGATTCTATTCCAAAGAGGTGCCTCCACTACAGGAAGTGGATATGGACTGTATCTATCACGAAAGATTGTTGAGGCATATGGCGGAACTATAGAACTACTCGAGTCTAAACGTGGTGCGTGTTTTAGAATTCAGATGCCCACAATGTAGGAGTGAGACGCATCTGAGACTTGTAAATTGTGACAGAGCGATAAACATGTTATTTAATTAGAAAGACATAACAATACGGTACGTATCACTCTGTAAGATGGTGATTATGTGGTTAGACAGATCGGGTTAGACTTCATGTATCGGAAGAGAGGAGCTGCCTTTGAGGTGGAACCAGAGGAGGTCAAGCTCACTCTGGCGCTGGCAGCAGCAGAACTGGAAAAGGGGCAGAGCAAACGAATCTCTGTACTGAGCAGACTATCCATTCCGTATTGGTTAGTGCAGGTTGCACCGGGAAAGTCAATAGTTGTCTCAGCAATACGTGATGTTCCCTATGTCTTCGAAATGACTGAACATACCAGACTTGCAGAGTTGAAAAGAGTTGTTGGTTCAGAGATAGTGGAACCTGATGATGTTCCTACAACTGTTGATAAGATGATTCGACTACTGGGAAGTGTTCAGAAGTCCGCCACTCAGATAACAGGTATCGTGGATGCAGATGTCTTTCCACGTGTTGCACAGTTTATCCGTGAGGTGGACCCAAACACACCAGTCAATACACCAGACATTCGACTGGACTCGAATGCAGCACTAGCAAAGAGCCAGGAGTTCCAGAAGCTTGTCAACACTGCACGTACTAGGGTGAGTGCACTTGAAGATACCAAGAGGCTTGTCTCTGAGCGTCTGAGAAATCACCTCTCAGTGTTAGAGAATCTCTTGACAACCGAACGGACTAGATGGGAACAGAGGATCAGTGCGATGACTGAGAAGTTACATCAGGACACTGAGGCGCTGAAGAAGAAGGAGAGTGACGCTCTATATGAGTTGAGAGAGAAGCAGAAGATGGCATTACGTGCTCTCACTGCAGACTTCTCAAGATCAATGAGTGATATTGAACAATACTTCTCTGAGATGTTAGAGAAGGTCCGTCTGACAAGAATGGACATCACAAAGGGTGGTGATGATGTCGAGAACGCAGTCAGAGCATATCAGTCATTGACTCAATATCTCTCTGCCTCTGTCGCAAAGTACAACGAGACACTCCATAAAATGAATGCACGCACTACTCAGCTCCTTGAAGAGAACAGACGTTCCAAGGCCGAGCTTGAGAAGATGACTGCACAGACACAGAAGAGTACCGCAGCCCAGATTACCGCGCAAGAACAGAAACTTGTAGATCTGAAGAAGGAGATGACCGAAAAGATAGCAGCGATGGAGAACCTGCTAAAGAGTGTCCGATTGGCAATTGAAAAGATGGAGCACACACTTGATGAGCAGATACTGTTAGTACAGAGCGAGTTTCTCAGACTGATGTCTATGACATTAGACGCCAATGCGATACCTGGTCTCACACCGCTCACTCGTCTAGATATAGAGGTGTACGTGGTATTCTATGACGATGGTACCTTCAGACTGTATGCACCAGGTCTATCACCCGATGAGCGAGTTCCTGCAATATCTCGCTATCGTCCTCTAGACTCCAGTCTGGATGTGTTGTTAAAGAACACAGTGCAGAGATGGATCGAATCAGACCGTTCCTTTAAAGAGATGATCCACAAATGCAGCATCAAAGGAAACAGGCTTACTAGTAGTGATGGTGCTTCCAAGCTTAGGGAAGGAATCATCCAACTTGAGCGAAGAATGCTTCTTCAGGAGGGTGCCAGAGAAAAACTCGAGTCGCTATGGGTCCGGTATGCTGCTAAGTGTCCAAAGTGTGGCGCCGACGTGGCTGGCTCAAAATACTGTCCACAATGTGGACTGACCATCAGTTGAGGTGGACTGGCACTCACAGTGATAGCGGTCAGTGTCTGGCAATTATACAGGTGTTTGAATGCACAGGATAACGACTGTGTCGTTCAGATTATCTAGTACTCAGTGGAAGACGAGTCCGTGTCATGCAGCAGATTGATAATCACATAGTGATGTCAAGAAAGCGTTCCCATGTTGAATGACACTTGCGCTGTGTATCGAGTATGATCTCAACGGCACCGTCCTGAAGGTCATTTAGCAGATATTGTTGTATCTCATCCTGTAGAAATTTAAGTGCCAGACGCATATAGTCAAGATCAGTGGGTGTCATTGAGTCATCCAATCGACATCTCACAGTCTGGTCACTATACATGCTCACTCGTCCCAGCCATGGATGCACATCAAGTCCTTTTTGGGTTGCCCTCGTGAGATATGACTTTGCAGCAGCCGGTCCAACCTTCTTGGATGCAGACTGAAGAAGTCCTGACACCATGCACTCCATGAGAAGGACCATTCTACGTTCAAGTGACACGCTCTCAACGCATCCGCGATTCAAAAGAACACCGACCTCGCGAAGCACTGTGTTTCTCTGTGAGGGGTCAACAGTATTTAGTTGTGTTCCGAAGTCCGTCCGTCCGTCAGCAAGTGCCAACATTCTGATCGTGTCCTTTGACAGCCCTAGAGGATTGCCACGCCCAAGAATCATACTTGATGCCCCCTCTGAAAGCGAGAGTATTCCATTGTCAGAGGGCACATAGATCATCCTTGCCAGACCATACCAGACCGCCTGTGCAATATGGTCGATGACCTTGTCAATACTAACACCAAGTGACTCCACGATCTCACCCACTGTAGAACCATCCTCTGCGACCGTGAGTAGTCTTACAATCTCTGTTGTTGGTTTGATAGTTGCTTTTCGTCCCTTATCGACCCAGTCTGGCTCCTTGAGAATGATTGCCGCTCCGATATGCGTTCATCAACAAATGCCTGGCGGACACTCCTGTCAAACTCGGAATATATCTTGCCAGTTATCGTATCTATGTCTTTTAGAAAGGCATATTCCGCCTCAAACTGCTTGACAACCCGCCTCAGTTTGCTTCGCAGATCTGATGTGACTCTATTGACAATGAGAACACCAACGACCCACTCGCCTATCTCTGCAATGAGTGTGGAATCGGGACCATACTCCGTCTGTAGATGGCTACATTGTGAACCAGTGGTCTCCTCCATGAATGAGAGCATTGCTGATATAAATCCCGCTAACACTTGTTCATCAATATACGAACGTGTAAAAGTATGCGAATAGGGTGCCAGTCCATGTCGGATATTGAATAGAATGAGTATCTTCTCATTTGACAGGTCCGTATGCAGCATCTTGGACACAAACTCGATACGCGCTGCTCTTGCAGCCCTGTCATACAGTCTCATTGGTATACCTCCGACTCAACGACTCTTACAATGGATTCGTCACGAATACAACTCATGGCGTGCAAGATACTCTGTCATTGACTGACAAATGCAATAACACACTCTACAAATGTCGTAATAAGGAAATCTCCATTAGACTCTGACATCATTGGCAGCATGGTAAGTTTCTGAGGCATACCATGCTGCCAGCCAACAAAGCTCATCACAACTGCTTTCTTGAGAATTGAAACATTGCCACTAAAAGTACTGCTGCCGCCGATATCATCCCTACGAGTGCCACAAGCAGGTACATGAGTGGCGTATCACCTAGAAAAACAATCAAAAATAGCGGCATTGCAGCCATCTCTCCAAAGTAGAGCGACATGATTGAGGCAACAGTCACCGAGTCGACATTTATTCCTACAAATATACCCAATGCGCAGGCTATTGCAACATTTGTAATTGTGATCAGAAATTGATCGCGGACGGCAATCCATACCATCTCTAGATAGACTGTTGACGTGAGAGCATCTGCCACCAGGGATGCGAGTAACGTGATGACGAATGCTATGATGAGCATTGTATAGCTTGCAAAGAACTTTGCAAGTAGCAGCTCATGACGACGTACGGGTCTGACAAGAAACAGGTCATACACGTGCTGGTTCATCTCATTAGCAATAGATGCCCCAAGACTGACTGCAGCAATGATTCCTCCAAAACTCAGAAGCATTATACTCACAAGTATAGTCAGAGGAATTCCCTCTGTATCGGGTTGAAGTAGTCTGATAAACACTGCCAACGCGGGTAGTCCCAACCACAGTATTGGTAAGGCCTTGGATCTGTAGTAGCCGTGCATCTCGTCAAGATATAGTGTTACCAAGTGTCCCATCTCTATTCACCTCCCACCAGTCTGAGGTATGCCTCCTCTAGACTAGGTTGAACAACTCGAATGCTGCTGACTGAACACCTGTTATTGATCAGAAGCGACATACTCTTCCAGATGAGTTCATCAATATTCATATCCGACCCCGCCTGTATAATGAACCTTCCATTCTCTAGACGTTCAATATCATGCACACCTTCAATGCCCTCAATCTGTTTCAGTGTCTTTTCATCACAGGTCGCGATGATCTCAATATTGTTACCGACTCTAAACTCAGCACGCAGTTGTTCTGGTGTTGCAGTCCGTAATATTCGACCCCGATGGATCACCCCCACTCGTGTAGCTATGTTTTCAAGGTCGCTGAGTATGTGAGATGACACAAAGATTGTGATACCATCTCTTGCAAGGGCTTTGATGACCTGCTTGACATTATGTCTACTCGCTGGATCAAGTCCATGAACCGGTTCATCAAGTAAAAGTAGTCTTGGACTATGTAGCAGTGCCTGTGCCAGCCGAAGCTTCTGTTTAGTGCCTCCGGACAGATGAACGACTCTTCGGTTGATCTCATCCTTGAGTCCTGTAGTCTCAAGAACCTCATCAATTCGCGTATTCAATTGCTCTCGTGGAACTCCTGATAGCCGACCAAAGGTAGTCAACACCTGACGAACTGTCCGCCATGACTGAAAACCAGCCTCCTGTGGAAGATAACCGAGCATCTGATGAAATGAACTCATACCAGTTCTCAATGAGACCCCGTTGACATATATCTCTCCTCTGTAGTCCCTAATCAGTCCAACAAGTATCTTGATTGTCGTTGTCTTACCAGCTCCATTTGGTCCAATGTAACCAAATATATCGCCTTGATGTACTGAGAAACTGGCATCCTCTAGAGCACGGACCTTCCCATAGTCCTTAGTCACACCACTGAAATGTACGACCACGTCTGAGCCCAGTTGCTGGTAGTCGCGGTCTAGTTGAGTAGTATTGTTTCTTGACGCCATAGTAACGACCATCCCTTACCACAATGTATTGTGACTTAAACTTTTGATGAACACCACATGTTCATCTGACCAATGTCAATGATAGTCTTGGCAGAATGAGTTAAAACTTTTGTTTTTGGTCTTCAGTAGACATCTATGTCGCTGAACATGACTTGTGTAATATCATGCTGTAAGCAGTGGCGTGGTATTATTGATGCGCGAAAAGATATTGCTATTCTGCAGTAGATGACTCACTGAAGTCAAACGTGTTGTATTATTATTTATGGGGAACTGGACGATATATACATTATATTTAATACCACTTTTTTCACTATCCTACTTCAGCACGCACACAAGTATGTGACCGTGTTCTTGGTCCTATTTGCCATCACAATGCCTCTTATCTCACCGGGCATCACTGTTGCGTACACCCCCGGTGACGAGGCTGCTATCTTTGGACACACCTTCGCAGAGGAGTACTGGACAAACGACTCCATCATAGTAAATACTGCAGGTGGCGGCAATGCCTCGTTAACAGCTTCATATGTCCATGTGGATGAGTTCCAGGCATTTCTGATTGCATTTAATGAGATCTATGACGCGACTGGAACCCGGCTAGTGCTGCCATACCAGCTCTTTGGTATGCACTACAAGACACCAGAGAACAAAGAAGTGTTCATTGGCACTATCTTTGCGTTTCTGCTTGTACATAACGAGAGTTATGGTAACAATCAGCTACCTGATGTAGGCAATGAGAATGCATGGTACCTTGTTCCAATGGCATCCAACAGGTCGTGGCCCGATGTGACAACAGAGGTGGAGAGCATTCCAGCTGAGAGGCTCGGTCAAGGGCACTATCGATTTGGAATGCGGTACACTAATGTTGTTGCACGAGTTGTCAGTACCAGTACTGATGGTGGTTTTTGGTGGTCACTGCTTTTGCCAATTTTCACCGTGTTGATCAGCGAGTTGGTCATCCAGTATGACATAGTCATCAATTCTGATGGCACTGTCAATGCTGAGACCGTCTATACAATTGGTCAGGTCACACGTGCAAAATGGTTAAACATGTTTGACGTAGATCCTGCCGATATAATTAAACCGAGCATGGAGATCAGTGCAGTACATTATCTTGCCGTGTTCACAAGCAAATACAACGTGACTCGGACTGGTACTGGCATGACTGTACCCGCTCCAACTCAGACTACCCCACTCGCTGACAACCTCACAATTCGCATCGGCAACAACAATGAACGCGCCTTTGACATCGGACTTGGACGTCATTATGCATTGATTAATGAGTCGACTACTCCATGGACCACCGTCAATCCATCTCTCAATGCCCTGAATTGTCTGGTTGCCGCAACTCCGAGTGACTTCCTGTTGATTGCATGGCAGGCACCGTTCTCTGCACTAGTGTTTGCACACATGGCCTATGGTCTATCATCTCATCTACGTGCTCACTATGCAACAGTCAATCTACTGATTGCAAATGTGATGACCGCGTTCCATGCAAGCACATGGTGGTATGCAGTCACCTTCCCTGAATGGAATGGTCTACGAGTTGAACAAGACCCAGTCTATGTTGCATATACCAATGTCAGTCTTTCAGGTGGTGGCAATTCACTACTTGTATTGGGTATACTTGGTGTTGCAGTAGTTGGTATCGCTATGATAATCATACGTAGAAGATAGATCTCTCAGTATAACTATTGGAGACCGCATCATTATTACGACGGTCTCCATTTCTTTCTCTCAGTCATCTTGATTCTATTCAGTCTAGAGCCTATAGAGATAGTAGCCAATCGTCAGTCTAATGCGGCATGGATAGTTGTTATGATGGTTGGCTGGCATCAGGGGAGATCTCAGAATGGCATTTAGTGGATTATCTAGATACATGATATATCCTGCTGACCGGACACTAAAACTAGAGTTGGGGTATTATCTAATAACAGACAACACCTCATATGTGGGAATTAATTTTAAATCGTACAGTGTAGAATAGCCGAATCTGGCCTTGACAGAGTAGTACCAACTTAACAACATTGTCAATGGTATCTACTACATCTTGTTCGATAGTCTAAGACCGCAGACCCATAAGGAGATGTGTGATGTTTTTGTAGACAATGAATCTCAGGTCAAAGGTGCAGTTCTGACAAGAGAGAGAACACAAACAACTTTCAAAATGTAGAGGGAATAAACAGTTATGCAGGAGTTGATCTATCAGCAGATATTGCACGACATAATTGTTGGCACTACCTGCATCATCATTGTGCTTCTTATAATAATGATTCATGGCCTCCTAAGACGAAGTAGAGGCCAAAATCTGGGTAATATTGGACTCTCAATATATCTGTCTACGTTTCTTGTCTATACACTTCTGACCAATCTAGTATGTCTGTATGGTGGTTCTAGTGACAACAGTCCAGTCGCTTATTACGGCTTAATTCAACTGGCAGGGACAATATGGTCAATTGGCATGATCATTATGATGTACATGATTGAACACGACTTGATAATAATGACACGGCGTCGTATGATAGTGACACCACTTGCCATCATCTACTCTCTGATATTTCTCCTGTTGATAGATGTGACTGGTATACCCGCTACACAATCTTTGTGGGACTTGCCATTCCACTCACATATATTGCATGGATATACCTGCAAAGATTACTCCATCTTAAGACCGCTCAAAAGTCCTTTCCGAAGCGGACATTTCTCATAGGCATGATAATTGTGGGACTGTCAAATTTTGCTCCAGCAGTCGAATATAGCCAACTCTGTTTCGTCATAAAGAACATCGGTGTTTTGTCTGGATGCCTCATGTTAATCTGGATGATGCCACATCTGCCCGATGGCAAAGAGCTAGACTGGTTTACCACTATAAAGCGCCTCATGGTCCTTGACATGCACTCGTCTGTACCACTTGTAGATGTCAAGTTTGAGATCATGGATAGAGAGGTCTCTGCGGTCAATCTAATGTCACAGAGCAGCAGCACACTCATAGCTAGTGCATTGGGAGGCGTTGACAAACTCATGGATGAGATACTCGCAGACTCAGATGGTCTGGGCCTGATCGTTCATGGAACAAATACTCTGTTGTTTTATCGTCTTGAACAATTCTCATGCCTACTTATAGTTGGGAAGTCTACAGAAGAGGCACGGTATCGGTTAGAATTGTTTGCCTCCTCGTTTGAAGAGCTGTATCATGACGAATTAGCAACATTCAACGGGTGTACAGAAAAGTTCTCATGGGCACCAGTGCTGGTTCAGATAATGTTCTGCAATATCTGTTAGACTCATGTATTATCTCCTCTTGTTAATACGTCGTCCTGAGATATGAGATATACATACCTCAAGTGTGCTTGATACGCTCTAATGAATTCTGGTTCGTATACGCTATGATATGAACTCACTTGTACGTATTGAACGAGACAGCAAGGTGTATCTCATCTCAAGTCAGTGTTTCTGGGGTCTGTTATTCTGCAGTCTGTTGGTTCAATATGGTAGACTGCAGTCTCTGCAGGTAGTCACATGTGCCTGTATCTACGATCTGAGCAACAATTCTCGCGGCCTCATCAGTGGTATGAAGTGCCTCTGCGAGTCGGTCTTCACTCCGCAGTCTGCGAAGGTCATAACAACCGGTCTCTATTCTGACTGCGAGTTCGTGAAATGGTCGGACGACGGACCATGGTTGTCTTAATACATAGCGTTGATACCACTCTATTCCTAAGAGCGTATCTAACACCGCTGTATTAGTTGGATCATCGTGTCTTGTTCCATGTCGAACTGACCTGTCACGTACGCCCAGTCTGTCACAGACCTCGTGCCCTCGCAACATCACATTACATGGTAGTTGGGTGTATATTGGATTACCATATCTATCGTTGTCTGCGTATGCACGACGAAGTTTATCCGCAATATCTGAATGATGTCTCTGAATGACTCTCATAAAATAGTCCTTATTTCTGCCGGGTTTGAGGGTGAGTCCTCCAAATAGTATGAACTCTGCATTGCTACGTTTTGCCTCTTTCACCAGTCCACAGATGTTATCATAGTTGTCCCCCAACCACGGAATTATTGGTATAGCCATGACCCCTCCATATAGGCCGGCTCTCCGTATCTCCCTTAGTGCACTGAATCTATCTGGTGTGGACGATGAGTTTGGCTCTATGATTCTACGAATCTCGTCTCTATAGAGTGTGATTGTGAAGTTGACGCTCACAAATGCTACCTCATGCAGTTCTTTTAACAGGTCTAAGTAGTCCAATACAAGATCCGACTTTGTGAGTATCATTGCAGGAGTCTCAAACTCAAGGAGAGTCTCAAGCACTCTCCTAGTGATGTGGTAGGTCCGCTCGGCAGGCTGGAATCCGTCTGACACGCCACCACAGACACCGATTATTGGTCTTCTTGGAGTCATCTCCCCAGTTGTCTGCATTGTAGTTCTGCCATCTTCAAGAAACGTCACCAGTGATGCTGTCTGTGGTTCATCACTGGCAGTGAGTCCTGCCCTCTTCAGTTCCTGCCTCAGTACCTCCGAGGCGTTCTCTTTGATGCGTATATGTGTTGTGAAGTCATCTATGTGATAATGTTCAGACATCCCATCGCAGTACACGCATCCGTGTTCACACCCTCGGTATGCGTTTAGTGAGCGATTGACGTGAAACCATGAGTCTGCCATAATTGGTCTAGATAACAGAGACTTTGCCCTGATGCACTCATACTTCAACTACTGCATCGCCCACTCTATTGACTTCAATCTGTTGATGTCTTCAGATGTATATCTAGGTACATACTCTAATTCTTGTTGATTCATCTCTGCTTTTGATATCTGGTAAAAAAATACTAAGGCGTCTAGATTATGATAAAAGCAGACGCGGTAAGTGTATCTTAGTGTGACAGGCATAGACCGCGTAACGAAGATGTACATGCTTTCAAATCGTATAGTATAGCCGTGTTGTCCGGAGCCCGTCTTTAGAAATTAATGCATAATGCTTATCTCATCAAAAGGAGTGAACTTGTCGAGGGAACGATTCAGATTAAGATAGTACTGCGATATACGAGGATGGTATAATAATGAGTCAGGAAGGTTCAAAGACTACAGAAGACGGCCATGAGATCTTCTACAGGGTGTGGCGACCTGCAAGCACACCAGCGGCTGTTGTGCTTGTATCACATGGTTACGCGGAACACTCTGGTAGATATGGAAATCTTGGTGCTGCATTGACTGCAGCAGGTTATGCAGTATATGTGAACGACCATCGTGGACATGGCAAGAGTGCTGGCCTTACAGGGCACGTGGACTCGTACAGACATCTTCTACAGGATCTCTTGGATATGGTGTCTCTAATTCGTGAGAAGGAGGGCGAGAATATCCCGCTGTTCCTACTCGGCCATTCATTTGGTTCTATTATTGCAGTACACTTTGCGGCAGAATATCAGGACGAACTGAATGGGCTCATACTCTCTGGAACCGGTGTGCGTTACGGCGGCACGAAGTCTACACAGCGATTGTTGATACGGATATTTAGTCGGATCACTCCAAAGAAGATGGTGCGTGTACCACTTGAAGCAACAGCCTTGTCACACGACAAGTCCGTGATCGATGCTTATCTGTCAGACCCACTAGTATTTGCGGGTAGGGCATCTTTTGGACTTCTGCGTGCCATGGTGACAACAATGTCGGCAGTCAAGTCGAAAGCATCTATGATTCAAATCCCAATACTCATTCAGAAGGGTAGTAAGGATCCATTAGTCCTGGGTGAGAAGGAACTGTATGATGCAATGACTGCCACACCTGACAAGACTCTAAAGGTATACGAGGGGCTTCTGCACGAGGTCTACAATGAGAGCCCTGAGATGAGAGCACAGGTAATGACTGATCTCATCGATTGGCTGAAACGGCGTAGCTAATTGGTGTAGTGTTTCACATCTTACCCATATCATCCGGTTGAATTAGAATTAGTGAAGGCTCTGGCAGTGTATCCCTTACTTTGAGTGTGAAAGTTGTAGTTGCTCCGAGACCCCATCACTTCTGCATGTGCAGTCTGTAAAGATGACTGGTGGAGGTGTGATCTCTTTTTTCATCATAGACCCAGAGATGAACACCTGACACTTACGCTGTGAGACACATGGTCGGATTGTACTTATAAACTCTGAAGCACCTTAAGCAGCAGAATAATTGATATCCATAATACATAACACCCAGTGTGGCTATGGAAATGTTGACTCTTCCTCGGACAGCCCCAGCAATGGTCAGAATAACAAGACCCACGTGATTATCATACTACGGAGACTGTGTGAAATCTATGACAAATACGACTGAAGCGCAAGAATGGTATCAGAAGCTGCTTGACACAGTGACTGACGGAATAGTCATTATGTCAGGGGGTTACGTTGTTCTTGCAAACAGAGTATTTGCAGAGATGCTAGAATACGATATCGAAGACCTGTTTGACCTTCCAATTGAGCGACTCTTTGATCCAATGGCGCTTCGAAATGACCCAAAGACTATGGAGCGACTCAAAAGAGATGAGGCATTACCAAGGTT
>FWPU01007882.1_pt1 | contig 18951 bp, 26 predicted proteins | sample 2228361 | NCBI WGS metagenome assembly FWPU01 (sample SAMEA103939777, study PRJEB20133) | metagenome
GCCTGTTGTATCATGTAATGATTGAGTTTCACTAATAGTCAGACTAGCTTATGCTATTAAATACGAGTTCAATACTGTCCTCGATCAGTCTCACACGGAGTGTGTAGCCGCCAGGTCCTTCAGGCGCTATCAAGTCAATGCTGTGAATATATTCACGTGACCAGGTTTCTGAACTTGTGGTGCTTCTCGTATAGGTGATTGTGAGTGTGTGACTATTCGCTGTGACGGTGACACCCAGTGGTACTGTGATCTGAAACTCCAGATCCTCCGACATACCCGTATCAACCATGGCTGTGGCATTGTGGACTCTCTCTGCAAAAGTGTGGGCTATCTCCAACTGAGTAGTTGACTGGATCGTGTCAATGGCAAACAATAGAACAGGTATACCAAAAGTGACTGCCATCATCAGTCCAATGGCAACCAACATCATTTTTTCGAGAGTTCTTGAGACCACAGATGAAGTGTCTGTATCATACCCAATAAACCAATCGCTTTACCATCACTCCTCCAAGAGTTCCCCCTTCAGAGCAGGGTGTGGACGGGTGGCGAACATTGCGACTCGGTATTCCTAAAGCCTGTAGGAGCGAGGACAAAAGAGGTTGCAAAGTCTTTAAGCAGATGGATGGCATAGAGTAGCAAGTACGAGATGACAGACCTGATACCAGTCCATGTTGGTCTGATGGGACATGTTGACCATGGAAAGACTGCGCTTGCAAGAATTCTAAGTACAACTGTGTCCACTGCAGGTCTTGATAAGCATCCTCAGGCGCAGAGACGAGGAATGACTATTGATCTTGGATTCACAATGTTCATACTGGACAACTTCCTTGTCACGCTTGTCGATGCGCCTGGTCACGCAGACCTGATCCAGAGTGTTGTGGCTGGCGCCAATATCGTGGATGCGGCTATCCTAGTCGTTGCAGCAGATGAGGGTCCTAAGGTTCAGACAGGTGAACATCTTCTGATATTGCAGGCGATGGGCATCACGCGGCTCCTTGTGGCAATCACAAAGATCGACCTTGTCACTGTGAAACGGGTCGAAGAGGTCGAGGACAAGATGTGCTCTATAGTGAGGGAGATCTCACCAGAGCACGTCGAGTTTGTCAGAGTATCTGCACAGACTGGTGTTGGGCTCGATGAACTAAAGAGCCGACTTCGAAGAGTACTAGTTCCCCGTCCACGTGATACTGATGCCACACTTCTTCTCCCGGTGGATCATGCATTTCCTATAAAGGGACACGGAACCGTGGTCACTGGCACCGTCCTTGCTGGCCGATTTAGAGTGGGTGATGTTGTGCAGATAATGCCACATCATATTGAGTCTAGAGTCCGCGCCATACAGACATTTGGCAGCACCCGAACTGGGGCACAGGCCGGCGATCGAGTGGGTGTGAACCTGCCAGAGCTTGATCACACCCTAATACGTAGAGGTGACTATCTCTGTACAACTAATAGTCTTACTTCTGCTCAAAATCTGATTGTGAATCTACGAGTGAATCCTCTCTATTCTGAACGACTGACTCCAAGAATGGTTGTCAATGCTACTATTGGTATGCCAACAGTGAGTGCACAGATCCTTCCAATCACTCGTGTAGATGAAAAGTGGGTATTGGCACCGGATAGGGTTCAAGACCGGACATTGACAGTAGCTCTGTTGCTCTCTGAACGCGTGCCTGTTCGTATTGGTTGGCGTGTACTACTCATGAGGACCGACCTTCCACCCACGAGTATGAGAGTCCTAGGTGCAGGCGAAGTGATTGAGACCCACGAAGAACAACTCCTGCTGTACACAAAACGGGTACGAAGAGGACGTATTGTGCGAATACGTGAGGATGATGTCCTTGTAGAGGGACTGGCACATGACCGAGCGAAGGCAGAACAGTTATCGAACACACCGGTTCAGACAGTAGATGGTCATATTGGTGTATTAGGTGTGCCCTTCGGAACAAGAGGCGTTATAACTGCGAGATTCGATTCTACTGTCCGGGAGGGTACAGAGGTGATCCACCAGACACTCAAAACGGAGGTGTATAAGTTTGGCAGATGAGATAGAGCGGCGCCTGTTTCAGAGTATACCTGAAAATATAGCTCAGCAAGGTCTCACTACTCTCAGAGCGATGTTGGGTCCGGTAAAGGACGTCATTAACAGACGCCTCTTTCCTAAGGAGCCTATGACAGAAACACAGGTTGAATGGCTTCTCCGACTATTGTCATCGATGGACTCAGATAAGGATCCTGAGGCCGCACGAGTCGGTGAACGGGAGGGTCGTACTGTGACACCTCTAATAGATCGACTCTCCTGGGGATTTAATCATGGGATTGGTCGTAGTGGTAGTCTCACAGATCCTCAGCCCAAGGCGGTTGGTGCCTCTCTAATGCAGAGAATTGCAGATCATGTCGCTGTCGATGCAATCAGAAAGTTAGGCCTGCCAAACGTCAAGTATGGCATGATCGTCCCTATGTCCACCGGTATGACCATTGCGTTGGTTCTCAGTGCATTACGTCGTGAGTATAATGTGACACGGGTCTTATGGCCGAGAGTTGACCACTGGTCACCAAGACGAGCAATCCTGTTTGCTGGACTACAGGAGGTCCCTGTGGCAACAACTCTAGATGGTGATGCAGTACGTGCTGACCTTGATGATCTACAGAAAAAGATATGCACGCACCATAATGACTGTGCAGTGCTCGCAACGACTACCTTCTTTCCGCCCAGAGCAGCGGACCCTGTCAGCGACATAGCACGTCTATGTGTTGAACATCAGGTCCCCCTGATAATCAACAATGCATATGGTGTTCAGTCCGTCGATATAATGTCCAATATAAGGTCTGCAATTGACACAGGCCGTGTTGATGCGGTGATTCAGAGCACTGACAAGAACTTTTTGACACCTGTTGGTGGCTCAATACTGGTCTCACCCTATGAGAAGATAATCTCTCATGCCGCTTCTACATATGCCGGTCGTGCATCAGCAGCGCCTCATATACAGGCGCTTGCAGCTCTTCTGCTACTGGGACAAAAGGGATATGCAAGACTGAGAGTGGAACAGAGAGAGAATAGGCAGTATCTAGCGACCCGTATGCAAGAGATTGCTGAAACGGTCGCTGAGCGCATATTAAATGTTGAGAACCCTGTGGCATGTGCGATGACTCTTAACAGGTATGCTGCACATACCCTTGGTGCACGCCTTTATGCCCTACGTGTGACCGGTCCCCGTGTTGTCCCTGCTGGTGAATTTGGTGCATGTATTGATTGTTATCCACACAGCTATGTGGTTGTAAATGCAGCAATAGGTGCTCGACGACTTGATGTTGAGCTGGCCACGACGAAACTCTTTAAGGAACTCAAGACTCTGAAATAGTGAAATAATCTTCATGAGGTTCTGTCTTTGAAAGAGCTAGATGAGAGTTCAAAGATCGCACAAGCAATTAGTTATGAGTCGACAGAAGCGAGGGTTGTATTCAAGATCGGATGGTATGTTGTTTCGTCACGCCCCGGTGTCATACTTGATGATTATAATGAGACCCCGTGTGATTCATTCACTGGAATGGCGCTATTCTCGACAAAACTCAATGACACACCACTCCAGATCCGCGTGGGTGTGGCCGATGCAACACGTACTGCTGAACTGGCTGTATGGGCACATGAGCGTACAGTCGGCGAACCTATCCTGAGTGAACTTGTAGAGAAGATGCAGACATCTCTCTCCAAGTACAACACACTCTCAGAGGATAATCAGCAACGCGTGAAACGTGCCCTCCTTGCTAAGATGTGTTGGGACCGAGTGATCTATAGTATCTTGAAAAAGACCTCCAAAGGTGAGATCTACTTCCATCTTGCACATGGCCGAGAGATGCTAATTACTGCCACAACTGGCGAAGAGTTTCCCCCCCTTCTTCTCTCTACTAGTGCATGGCTTCAAAGACTGGAGAAGTTGCCCAATGATGCACAGATCCCAGCTGACGATGCAGCAGAACTTGCCAAGAAGTCACTGGAATGGAAACGCGATACACGTGCGATAATAGCCCGTTATCTATAGATTGTGGACAGTCACGTCAACCAACAACATGTGGAATTCTCTTCCAACAATAATAATTGTCCGTGACTATATTAGGTCGCAGAACCAGATCCCAGATTGTAGGGATTGAAATTATCTAAGGCCTCCCAAAGGGCTCGTGGTCGGGCCCCACGGGCTTCAAACCCGCGGTCGCATAGGCGATGAGAGTTCGATTCTCTTGGGAGGCCGCCTACTCTCTATCATAGGCCCGCTTCAGTTCTTCTATTAGAATCTCTGTTGCCTCGTTGGGTGAGAGTCTTTCTCGGAGAGATCTCTGCAGAATCGATCTTCTTAATGTATGAACCCGCAAATCATTCCTGAGATCCGGATTTTGACGTAGAAAATGTGCAATGGTTCGTCTTGTCACAGTGTCTACTTCTGCAGCCATGTCTGTCTCGTGAACATATGCTCTCTCTGTGAACAACCTCAATGAGACAAGTGCGTTTACAACAGAGGTGGTTGCTGTCTGCAAGTCCATCTGTGACATATTCACCACACAGACAGGTCGGTCCCACGCATAACGATGTCCCGGTATATCCATTTTTCTAACGATCTGCAGTATGACTTGTCTTGGAATCGCTCTATCTCTTTTTTTATTCCATCTCAGAACAACATCCAGTGGCGTGTTCACGTATACGACTCCAAAGAGACATCCCTCTGCCATTGCCAAACGCATGAGTTCATGTCGCATACTGACATAGTAGTTTGTGTCATCATGTATCACAGACTGACCTTGTAAAAGAAGTTGTGCGGCCTTTTCATATGCCATACGACGAACTCTGTGTTCGTTCTCTGGAGTGAAGTGTGAATAGTATTCATCGTCTCTCCAACTGTCTGTGCTGACAATATCTATTGTGTGCTCAGCTGCCAGTGCTCCGACCACTGCACGTCCTAGCGTGGTCTTTCCTGAGGCAGGAAGACCACATAGGACGAGGAGAATTGTTCTCTCTCTGTGTTCCACACTCTTTTCTGACTGCAACAATCTGAATCACTAGACCTGTCATGGTCTAATGGTGATCTGAAGACTGTGTGCAAGGTCTTTGTAGCGATTCCTGACTGTTACCTCTGTGACGTTGGAGGCCTCAGCAATCTCTCTCTGAGTGCGCCGATCGTCCTCAATGATGCCAGCAATATATAGGGCTGCAGCTGCAAGACCACCGGGGTCTTTACCCGCAGTGATTCCTCTACGGCGGGCCTCATTGATAATATTCATTGCACACTGAAGTGTCTTACCTCGCAATGCAAGGTCTGCGGATATACGAGGCATAAGGTCATTTGCAGAGGGAATCGGCACTTTGATTGGCACGTTCCTCAAGACAAGTCGTACACACTGACCAAGTTCTTTCCTATTCACCCGTGCCTCTGTCACTATCTCATCAAGTTGTCGTGGAATCTTGTGGATCCTGCATGACAGATAGATAGTGGCAGCGACCATGCCTTCTATGCTTCTTCCTCTGACAAGCCGTCTTCCAAGGGCTTTCCTATAGATGAGGGCTGCAGTTTCTTTGGTTTCACTCGGAATTCCCAGCTGTGAAGTGAGTCGATCCAGTTCACTCATTGCGATGCTGAGATTCCTGTGCTGCGAGCTGTGTACCAATGTTCTTATCTGCCACTTTCGCATGCGATAGATTGCAGCACGATTGTTGGCAGCAATAGAACGCCCATTTGCGTCTCTGTCAGTCCAGCCAATTGTTGTAGCAAGACCCTTGTCTGCCATAGTGAGCGTGATTGGCGAGCCGGTTCTTGCTCTGGCGTTTCGCTCTTCAGCTGTGAATGCTCTCCACTCTGGTCCTGTATCTACCAGTTTCTCGTTTATGACACAACCACATGAGGTACAGATGCACTCGCCACGAGTGAGGTCTTCGTAGAACTCAGTACCACCGCATATGGAACAGACACTAGTTCCCTGTTGCCTCTCAATTGTGGCAGTTGCTGGTCTTGCCATATATGATCACCTTTATTTTAGTCCCCTTGTGGTCATTTGGTCCTTCACGCAGGAACCGACAATTAGCAAACAAAATGCTTCTCCACAAGGAGATGCCCGGCTAGCGGGCACAAACTTACTTATAAGTTTAAGCATCTATGAAATATTGTATGAATGTATAAGAACTGTTACAAGAGGACATAATAGAGCATCCTTGTAAGATTAATGTGATACGAGTTGAGTGAGGGCCAGATCGACCCTCACTCGTATATAATCAGATTACCGTTCATATCCGTTCAGTTCAGTTCATGCAAGACATGACCAATCTTTGACTATATTCTCCGGAATGATGTGGATGTTTTCGTAGAAGGTCTCACCAGACGTGAGAACTGTCTTTATCAAAGCAATCTTGAAGAGACCATTGCTTCGGCCAAGTAAATATCCTGACATGTACTGAACAGGTACTTGTTGTCTGTCTGCCTCCTCTTTAGTCATGGCACAGCACTCGACTCCGGGACTTTGAAAACTGACCTCTATGAGGGGGTGTTCTTGACACTGCCCTTCTCTGACAAGTCTTCGGATGTTTCCATCATCATCCCTCTCAAGACTTATCTCACGTATTGCGGAGACATCATAGTGAAACTCCTGACCTGGCACTCTATGTATTGCTGGTGCCGTATAGAGTGTCCGGCCATTGACCACACTGATCTCCGTACCTCCAGAGTCTACAAAACGTCTGTCTTCGCTCTCTCCAACAATATACCGGACATGATAGTGTTTTGCGTCTACTATCTTTTCTCTGTCACCATCTTTCATCTTTACTACAGTGTCATCCCAGAATTCAATGGGTGAGAATGGGTTTTTGTTATCGCTCATCTATATTCCTCGATTTAATTATTAACTATAGTTAATACACGACACCTTATAAACGTTATACTACATGCAGTCACAACTAAAGAGGACATAGTTGTTATATGTGGCTAGAACATTGACAAGAACACATGGCCGGACGAGGTCCCACTCCAAGCCTACACACTATGGTCTGTAGACCCACAGAATATGATCTGATAACCGTTGATGTCTATCTGCGATTAATACTCATATACCAAGGCGTCTTAAGAGTACTCTCCTTCCTCTTACGCTTTGCTCAGAATCTGTATACAGAGCTGTTTCTATTTAGGTGCATTCAAGTTGATATTCCTGCTGTTCGGAGTGTGTCAACTTACAGACGTCAATGATATTCAGGACTGTATCAATTCGTTCGCTACCTGCTACTACATCAGGCCTATGGAAGAAGTATCTTAAGTTGACATCCACGCTGTTCGTGTGATAACATTTAAATGCAAAATGAGGGGGGGTGGTTATGTCGCTCTCAAAACAGCTGTTCCAGAGTTCTGGATGCAGTGCAGGCGTTGAAATTATGCTCGCGATATTGTCTGCATACGTGTGCCATTAGAATGCTGGGGTGGCTGTGAATGAACTATTATGTTCAATTACTGCAGAGCTCATTTGACCGACTATCTCTGTGAGTGGTCGTATACTCATCGGATGTGAGGCAACATGCCAACATATAGATATTCAGTCATAGGTCTGGATCCCGACAAGACCGCTGTAGCTAGCGGTAGAAACATGCGCTGTTCCCCAAAACACAGTAGGGAAGTATGTAAAATGATTCGGGGCATGATGCTAGACAAGGCTATTGAAAAGTTGGAGGGTGTGATCCGACAGGACGTCTGGGTCCCCTATCCACGCCACAAGAAACAACGTGGGCATCATCCCGGTATCAGAGGTGCTGCTACAGGTGGTCATCCTACAAAGGTGGCGGAGAATATATTGAAAGTTCTCAAGAATGCTGAGAGTAATGCAGACAACAAAGGGCTAGACATTGACAGATTACGAATAGTGCATGCTGCCGCACATAGGGGCCGTATATTCAAGAAGTATATTCAGCGAGCATTTGGGCGAAGTGGCCCATACTTTGAACAGACAACACATGTGGAGATAGTAATTGAGGAGGTCACATAGAGATGTCTGCAGTGAAGTACTTTATTCAATTAAACATGAAAAAGTTGCGTATTGACGAGTTTCTTGCTCGTGAACTCAACTCTGCAGGATATGGCGGTGTCGATATTCGAAAAATGCCAATGAAGACAGAGGTTGTAGTATATGCATCACGACCTGGTGTTGTTATTGGACGCCGTGGTGCAAAGATCAGAGAGTTGACAGACGTACTCGAGAACGAGTTCGGTGTTGAAAATGTTCAATTAGAGGTCACTGAGGTAGAAAACTCCTGGATAAATGCGCAAGTCATGGCATCTAGACTTGCACGGCAGCTCGAACGTGGTGTCCGTTATCGACGTATGGCCTACTGGATTCTCAGAAGAATCATACGTGCTGGTGCACTGGGCTGTGAAATAATTGTAAGAGGTAAACTTGGAAGTCGAAGAGCCCGCTATCAAAAGTTCAAGTATGCGACAATTCCAAAGAGTGGTGAGCCATCATCCAAGTTTGTTGATGAGGCTGTCGACTATGCAATACTCAAACCTGGCATAATCGGTGTCAAAGTGAGAATATTGAGGCCAAATTCAAGATTACCTGGTGTAATATTTGTAAAGACTGCTAAGAAGAAGGACAGACAAATAGAACTGGTCAAGAGACCACAACCCACTGAGGTTGAAGAAGAGGAAGCGGTGCCTGAAGAGGTTGAAGAAGGAGAAGAAGATGTACCAGCTCGTCCTCAGGAGGGATTTGAAGGCATATCTGACCTTGACGAACTCCGTGAGCTCGAAGAGCTGGACGACATGGATCTTTTAGGCGAAGATCACGATGCGAGTGGTTCTGGCAAGTCCGACACAACAAGTGATGAGGAGGATGAACAGTGAGATGACTACACTCACAGCGCGTGATATACGTAAACTCAATCCGGCGGAGAGAAAGAAGCGGCTTGAGGATCTCTATAACGAACTCTCAGGTATTCGAATCCAGATGATAACTGGTGGTAACACAGGTAACCCATATCGCATCCGGTCCATACGAAAGGCGATCGCACGTATATTGACTGTTGAGCGCGAACTTCAGAGGGAGGGTTCATCATGAGTAGCGGAGTAGAACACATTGTACGTAATGAACTGATTGGGCTAGATACACACGTGTTGAAATCAAGAGATCCAACTCATGTCTCTCTCCGTGGTACGGTAATTGGTGAGTCAAAGGAGATGCTTGTACTTCAGTACGCTGGTAATACGGTCCGATTGCCGAAGACAGTCTGTGTATTTGAGTTCACAACGCCTGACGGTTCAACAGTTCGTGTTGATGGCTCTCTCCTCAGAAGTCGTCCTGAGGAACGATTAAAGAAGCGACTAAACAGGAGATGGTGAGTGTGGCAAAGGATACAAAGATCCGAAACATTGGTGTTCCGGGTATCGAAGCACCCATAGAGGTCTGCACCGACAAACACTGTCCATTTCATGGTAGCCTCCCTGTGAGAGGCAAGATAATGGAGGGTGTTGTGGTCAGCACCAAGATGCAAAAGACAATCTCTCTACAGTCAGACTATTTGAAACTAGTAAAGAAGTATTCGAGATTCGAACGTAGACGACGAAGGATTCATGCACACGTACCTGACTGTTTTGATATTCGTGTTGGGGACATTGTAAAGGTCATGGAATGCAGGCCTATCAGTAAGAATGTGGCATGTGTAGTAATAGCATCACAACGACCGGAGACATCACAGGAGGCAAAATAGATGTCACGAAAGTTGGCACGAGGAATTCGAAAGTTCATAACGGGAAAAGGCCGCGGACTGCCAATTGGTGCCACCGTGCTCTGTGCAGACAACTCTGGAGCAAAGGAACTAAAGATACTTACAGTGTTTGCACAGAAGGGCCGACTGGGAAGAATTGGTAAGGCCGGCGTTGGTGACATGGTCAACGTGTCTGTCATAAAGGGAAAACAGGACATGCGAAAACAGGTCATGCAGGCAGTCATAATTAGGCAACGTATGCCCTATCGTAGATCCGACGGCACTTGGATTCAGTTTGAAGACAACGCAGCTGTACTTATCAAGGCCGACGGTGAGCCGCAGGGTTCTGAACTCAGAGGACCAATGGCACGTGAGGTCACTCTTAGGTGGCCCAAGATTGCTGCAATTGCAGCAAGAATAGTCTGAGGGTGGTGGGTAGTATGAAAAAGTACATCAGTCCAAAGTCTCCGCGTAAGCAGAGGCGTAAGGTCTGGACTCGACCAGAGCACTTATGCAGGAAATCCGTTCGATGCCGATTAGATGATGCTCTTCGTGAGGAATATGGTACTCGGTCGCTATTAGTGAGACGAGGCGATCTGGTCCGAATAATGCGCGGCCAGTTCCGAGACACGGAGGCCAAAGTTGTACGTGTAGACCATAAGGCATCGCGTGTCTATGTTGATTCTGCAACTATAACAAAGATTGATGGAAAAGAGGCTAAGATTCCAATTCATCCATCAAATCTAATGCTTGTTAAACTCGAGCTAGATGATGACAGAAAGAAACGTCTTCAAAAGAAGATGATTAAGACGGCGGAGGCAAGAGAGTAGAATGACTAGACTGGGTCTGAAAAAGCATTTGAAACGTCTGCCGGCACCTGCTCACTGGCCAATAGATCGCAAGTCTACCAAGTTCACAGTGAAGCCAAGACCAGGGCCACATCGTTTCCAACAATGTATTCCTGTAGCAATTCTGTTACGCGAAGTATTGGGACATGCTCAGACAATGCATGATGTTCGAAGGATTATCCTCAGCGAACAGTTACGTGTTGATGGTAAGATCATACGGGAACCAGGTTTTCCACTTGGAGTTATGGATGTTGTTGAACTGGTCGCTGCTGGTGAGCGGTATCGACTCTTGCCCAAGGTGGGTGGTGGTTTCACAATCATACCCATTGATGAGAGTGAAACAAAATTCAAACTTTGTAGAGTAGAGAAGAAGATGATGGTTCGCGGCAGCAGAATACAGATCACACTGCATGATGGACGAAACATGCTGCTCCCCCTTGAACAAAAGGATGCGATTCATACTCTTGACACTGTAAAGATATCCGTTCCAGATCAGCAGCTAATCTCAACGATGCCCCTTGAGATCGGTTCGTTTGCCATTGTCACTCAGGGTAAGAACATTGGACTCCATGGTCGAGTGGTTGAGATTGAGCGACGTTATGGAACACACGCTAGTACGGCCACTATTGAAGGCAGTACTGGCAAGAGGATTCAGACTGCACTCGAATACATCTTTATTGTTGGCAAGACTGAACCTGAGATACGGCTGTCCCTTGAAGGAGGTCTGACTGAATGAGTTCACCAAATGAGAACGTCATACTTGAGGAATGGAAGGCACGACCAATGCGGAGGCCATACATCGTAAAAGTAGTAGTTGATATCTGTGGTGTGACGGGTGAATCACTTAATAAGGCAACTACTATTCTTGAGAGTCTCACAGGGCAGAAACCAGTTCAGTCACGTGCCAAACAGACAATTCGTGACTTTGGAATTCATAGAAAAGAACCCATCGCAGTACGTGTGACTCTTCGACACGAAAAGGCGCTGTCTTTTCTAAAGAGGGCCTTGAAGGCAAAGGATGACTCGCTCCTGATTCGAAACTGGGATGAGGATGGTAATTTCGCATTCGGTATCAGTGAGCACATAGACATACCTGGTGTCAAGTATGATCCTCAGTTGGGTGTGCATGGCATGAACATAACAGTATGTGTAGAACGCAAGGGTTTCAGAGTGAAACGACGAAGGCATCAGAGATCAAAGGTGCCCTGGCGGCACCGATTGACACCTGAGGAGAGTATGCTCTTCATGAGGACTGAGTTCGGAGTCCAGATCCTCGAGAAAAAGCGGGAGAAGACATACCTGTTCTAGAGGTGATATAATGGCCAGCAAGGAACAGAGAAAGAAACGTATAATGGGTAAGGCGAGCAGAACCTGCATTCGTTGTGGTACGCATCATTCGATCATTCGTCGATATGATCTGAATGTATGTCGCCGTTGCTTCAGGGAGATTGCGGTGAAACTTGGATTCCGTAAATATTGATAATGGAGGTTGCAAAGAATGACTCTACTGGATCCATTGGCAAATGCTCTGACAAGTATCTACAACAGCGAGATAATTGGCAAGTCAGAGGTAGTGGTCACTCCCGCCTCAAGCCTTCTGGAACGCGTACTCCGTGTGATGCAGAACAATGGCTATATCGGCGAATTTGAGCGTATTGATGACGGTAAGGCAGGGCGATTCAGAATTCAGCTTATGGGACGAACTAATAAATGTGGTGCAATTAGACCACGTTATCCTGTGAAACACAATGGTTTCGAGAAGTATGAGAAGAGATTCCTTCCGGCCTACAACTATGGCATCATCATAGTCAGCACGCCTCAGGGTGTAATGACTCATGAGGAAGCCAAGGCGCACGGTATTGGCGGAAGATTGTTGGCCTACGTGTATTGAGGTGTTCCGAATGTCTATCAGTATTAAATACGAAAAACAAATCCCCATTCCCAGCGACTGTAGTGTCACAATAGATGGACGTACCGTTGTTGTTAGTGGTCCAAAGGGTACCATGAGAAGGGCATTTCTGGATCCCACGACACAACTCGTGGTCAGTGGTAATGAGGTATTAGTGTCTACTGATGTTCGCCGTAAGCGGGCCAGAGCACTTGTCGGTACTATAATTGCCCATATAGACAATATGTTTACTGGAGTGAGATTTGGACACGTTTATGAGATGAAGATCGTTTCAGCACTATTTCCTATCACCGTGGAACATAAGGGCAACGAGATAATCATCAAGAATTTAATTGGTGAACGAGGTATCCGAAAGTGCAAAGTGATCGGTAATGTTGACATAAAGATCACAGAGGATGATATAACAATTAGCGGCATTGATCTTGAAGCGGTTGCTCAGACTGCTGCGAACATCCAGACCGCATGCAAACTACGCAAGAAGGACAAGAGAATCTTTCTTGATGGTATCTATGTGATACGGAAGAGAAGAGGTGAACACGTCAAGTCCATCGTGTAGGAGGCCATAAAATGTCAGAGGATAAAGAATCACGTTCAAAACACACAGACAAGACGACTACTTCAGAGGAGCAGCCTAAGAAGACAAGGAGCAAAACGACAGAGAAGAGTTCAGAGTCCACTCCCAAGCGTAGTCGTTCCACACCTAAAGAACCGGTCAGCACCGAGTCCGAGATATCTATGGGTGTGTCTACAAAAAGAACAAGGGCCAAAAAGACAGAGGGCGATTCCGCAGACAAGGTCAAGGCAAAAGCAAGTCCACAGTCTGAGAGTGCAAAGCCTTCAGAAGGGCGGCGTACTACTGGTACAACTAGGACCAGGTCCACAAAGACTAAGGCAGAGTCCGAAGCAAAGCCCGAGACTCCAGCCACTATGGCTGCCAAACCACCTGTTACAAAACCAAAGAGTAAGCCCTCTTCAAAGGCAAAGAGTAGCAAAAAGGTAGAACCTGCAGAGAAGGCGCCTGCAAAGCCACAGGGCCCGCTCACTCAGGAATTACTGGTTCAGTCCAGGCTGTGGCGCATTGCATGTGCTCTAAGACGCCGACAACCCGCCTTCAGAAATGATCAGGCCCACAAATGGCTTCGTGTTCCACGTTCATGGAGAAAAGTACGTGGCAACGACAATGATGCAAGACGACGAGTAAAGGGAAAGATTGCACTTGTGAGTCCCGGATATCGTAAACCCGTCATCACAAGAGCGATTCATCCGTCCGGTTATGTGGAAGTACTTGTCAGTCGACCTGCTGATATGAATGAACTCAATCCTCAGATACATGCTGTCAGAATAGCTGGCACTGTAGGCGAAAAGAAGCGTCAAGAGATCCTCAAGAGAGCAGAGTACATGTCTCTCCGGGTTCTCAATCCAGGTGTGAGCAAACGTGCTGAGGAAGAGGTACTATTCTCCGGTCTTGAAGAAGTTGAAGAATCGGAGGTTGAGAAGAAATGAAGCTTACAACCCAGAAGAAGCTTGCCTCGCAAGTAATGAAGGTTGGTCAGAGCCGTGTGTGGATTGATCCCGAGTTTCAAGACGAGGTGTCACTTGCTATCACAAAAGACGATATACGACGACTTGTTGATGAGGGTGCAATACAGGAACGACGCGTACAGGGCGTGAGTAGAGGACGAGCACGTTATATTGCTCTTCAAAAACGCAAAGGACAGAGAAAGGGTCCCGGTAGCAGGAAGGGCAATGCCACGGCTAAGATGAGTGGTAAGGCTAGATGGATGAGAAAGATAAGAGCCATTCGTAAGGAACTGCGTCATCTCCGTGATAATGGTACACTCTCAAGAACCAACTATCGCCGCCTGTATCTCATGGCAAAAGGCAACTCGTTCAGAAATAAGGGACACCTACGAACCTACATAAGTGAACACAGGCTGGAGGTGAAGAAATGACACAGGGTCCAACATATCGTGTGAAGTTTAGACGACGACGAGAGGGCCGAACTGACTACTACCGTCGAAGGAGGCTCCTGTTGTCACGACAGCCTAGACTTGTAATTCGAAAGACCAACACTCGTACGATAGTACAGATAATCGAGGCCACTGTCAATGGAGACAGGACATTGGCATCTGCAGTCTCATCAGAACTCTTAAAGATGGGCTGGAATGTTGGCATCGCTAATCTTCCTGCAGCCTATCTGACGGGTCTTCTTGCAGCTCGTAGAGCTAAGATTAGAGGCATTACAAAAGCAGTTCTCGATATTGGTCTGAATCCACCAATCAAGGGATGCAAGATCTATGCTGCTCTGAAAGGGGTTCTTGATGCAGGAATTGAGGTTCCGCATGATGAAGATATTTTGCCTGCGGAGGATCGAATTATTGGCAAGCATATTGTTGATGCGTATGAACAAATCACTGCATCAGATGACAACACGCATATGTTCTGTAAACTCGATAAGAAGTCGTTGAAAGAACTTCCTAAGGCCTTTGAATCTATAAAGAAGAAGATCATGGCACTACCAGATGCTGAACTCAGAGTCCGTTCCAAACGTGAAGTTCCATCACGACCTGCTGTGATACGTCCTGTAGTGGAACCAAAGCGCAAGGAGCCCATACCCAAGGCGCCTCGCGCAGTGCCTCGGAAACCACGTCCAAAGAAACTTGTATCTACGGGACGAGGAAAGAAGTCTACAAGGGCTGGACCTGCAATTGCTGGACCAACCGTATTGGGTACTGTTGACACTAAGACAAAGACTGCCTCTTCAAGTGATAAATCAAAAACAACTGAAAAATCCAAAGGAGCCGAGAAGAAATGAGCAGAGAACAGATGCGACGGCGACGACTTCCACGTGAGGAGGAAGAGCCACTTCAGGAGTGGACGCCACGAACAGAACTTGGCCGAAGTGTCAAAGAAGGGCTCATAACCAGCCTAGATGAGATCATTCAACAGAATGTCCCTATACGTGAGCCTGAGATAGTTGATGTGTTGTTTCCGGAGATGAGGCAAGAAGTTGTAGATGTCCGAATGGTTCAAAGACAGTCTGATGCTGGTGAACTGAGAAGCTTTAGAATCACTGTTGTCATTGGTGATGGGGCTGGCGTCATTGGCATTGGTGTTGGAAAAGCTGTCGAGTTTGTTCCAGCTGTGAGAGCTGCGGAGTCCAGAGCAAAACTCAATATCAACACCTTCAGGCGTGGATGTGGGTCCTGGGAGTGTAGATGTGATGACCCACACAGCATACCCTTCAGAGTAAAGGGTGCGGCCGGTTCCATCAGTGTCACTCTGCGACCAGCACCTAAGGGTACAGGCCTTGTCACTGGTGATGTTGGCAAGATTGTTCTGAGAATAGCTGGACTGAAAGATGTCTGGTCAATCAGCAAGGGCAAGTCAAGAACCTCATCCAATTTTGCAAAGGCCTTTGTGGATGCACTGTTGCATACCTACAAGATGCTGCCTCCGCAGGAATGGAAGGGAACAGGAGGATATGAGTCATGAGTTCCGCTGAAAAAGTGATATTGGCTATCCGCGTAAGAGGACGGACCAGAATTCGTCCGGAGATAGAGGACACTCTAGAGAAGCTACTACTCATCCGGTTGCACCATGCACGTATTCTTAAGATGACTCCCAGCCTCAAGGGTATGATAGCAAAAGCAAAAGACTATATCACATGGGGCGAGATTGATGAGGAGACTGCAGAGGCGTTGTTGACAAAGCGAGGGCGTATCTCAGGAAACCGTCGTCTCTCTGACGAATACATCAAGAAAAACTCAGAGTTCAAGTCAATTAGGGCATTTGCAAAAGCTCTTGTGGATGGAAGTGCAGATATTTCAGATGTCGAAGGACTAAAGCCAATACTCAGATTGACTCCACCCACTGGTGGTTTCAAAGGAGAAAAACGTCTGCCAGTCAATCTGGGTGGTATAACTGGCTACAGAGGCACTGCCATCAAGGAACTCATAATGAAGATGATCTAGAAAAAGCGAGGTGAACTGTGTGTCTTGGGACGAACCAATGGACAAGGACGATGATAATGAGGACGACGATATAGACTACCCCAGAAGGGCGATGCGACGGTGGCTCGGTGATTTTCTGCCTGATGATATCTTCCGTGCCATTGATGAGATGATGAACCGAATGCTTGCAGACATAGGCGAAGGGCGTCTATTCAAACCTGAACAGTTTGACATTGGGTCCAATGACCCACGTAATGTCAGCCCGTTTATGTTTGGATTCTCAGTCGATGTTGGACCTGATGGTCGACCACGCATAAAGCGTTTCGGGAACATCTCATCTGGCAGGACCGGTTCCAAACCGGCTCCTCTTCTCGAACCACTCGTAGATGTGATCGAAGAAGATGATGAAATAATCGTTGTTGCAGAGGTACCTGGTGTGGAACGCGATCAGATTCATGTCAAGGTCAAGGGCACAACGCTAACAATAGCCTCTGACAGCCCTGATAGGCCATACCATAAGAGTATCGAGTTACCCGCCAAAGTAAAGAAAAATGAGTCCAAATCATCAATCCGAAATGGTGTATTGGAGATTCGTCTCAAGAAGGCATGATCAATGGAAGTGAATAGATATGCAGACTCGTAGAGAAAAGAAGAACCGAAAGATGCGAGGTCGTCGAACAGCCGGCTATGGTGACACAAAGGGGCACCGAGCAGCTGGACAACGCGGCGGAAGGGGTAATGCCGGTGGACACAAACATCGTTGGATACAGTTGCTGATCAAAAATCCAGGGTATTATGGCAAACACGGTTTCAAACGCCCCCAGCAACTTGTTGAACATGTTCGGGCAATTAATGTTGGTACACTAGACAGTCTTATTGAGCGGCTTGCTGAACGTGGTGTCTGTACTAAAGATGGTGACCATTACTCTCTCGACCTCAGTACGTTGGGATTCAGTAAACTACTGGGTGGCGGAAGAGTCACTCATCCAATGATGCTCACAAGCGTAAAGTATGTGACCCCATCAGCCCGTGAGAAGATTGTCAGCGCGGGTGGCAGTGTTGATACTCCTTCGGAGTGAGCCTCTGTTGGCTCATCTCTTTTTTTCTTTCTTTCACATTATTTGTTGAGTGTGTTCAACTCTTTTTTTCATAGACAATATCCTTGTATCTGTGAAACCACTATGTTTAAAGGTAAACGTCAGAGGATAGGCGCAAGAACCTGCAGGAGACAATAGATATGCCATCAATGTTTCTCAAGGCACTATCCCCTCTCATAAGGGTCATGCCTGTGGTAAAGGCACCTGGACGTAAAGTGCCTTTCCGCGAGAAGGCAATCTGGACCATTGTTGTATTGTTGATATTCCTCATAATGTCTCACATGCCCCTGTATGGTGTCCCAAAGGATGTTGGCACTGACTATCTGTGGGCAATGCGAGTCATCCTTGCAAGCACTAGAGGAACTCTCATGGAACTAGGAATTGGTCCAATTGTCACCGCAGGTCTTGTAATGCAGCTACTCTCTGGTTCAAAGATAATTAATGTCGACTTTAGTAATTCTGAGGACCGAGCACTATTCACTGGTGGACAGAAAGTCCTTGCAATGATAATGACAGGCTTTCAGGCTGCTGCATACATTATTGGTCAAGCCTACGGCGCACTCGAACCAACCATGGCTGTACTTGTTTTCATTCAACTCTTTGTGGCTGGTATCATTGTCATACTGATGGATGAGCTTGTACAAAAGGGTTGGGGTCTTGGTTCAGGAGTCTCCCTGTTCATCATGACAAATGTTGCAGGACAGGTCATTAACAGTATGTTTGATCTAATTCCCAGTAGTGATAACACATATCTACCAAAGGGAATTATCACTGCAATAGGTGCAAACATCCTACGTTGGTTGGGTACAGGCACACAACCGCCAGTAGAGCCCGCTTACCTAATGTTTCGTAACGGATTTGACCCCAGTCTGTTTGGACTCATTGTCACACTCTTTATCTTCTTCATGGTTCTATACATGGAGTCCATGCGTGTTGAGGTTCCACTCCAATACGCCAAGTACAGAGGAATGCGGGCACGCTATCCAATCAAACTTCTCTACACCTCTAACATACCTGTCATTTTGACCCAAGCCCTGTACGCGAACGTTCTATTCTTTGGACAGATCCTTCATAACAACTTTAATCCAAACAATACAAACCCCTTCTTGAATATCTTGGGAACTTTCGAGCAGGATCCTAATTACAGTACAAGGCTGAGACCCACTGGTGGTTTTGCATATTTGATCAGTCCACCACAAGGATTAGCGTCGCTCTCTACAGAGCAATGGGGTCTCCTACATGTAGTAGGCTATGCTGCGATCATGATACTCATGTGTTGGGGTTTCTCAAGGATATGGATTGACATAAGCGGAATTGCTCCCCGTGATGTATCTAGACAACTGTTGAACTCGGGATACATTGTACCTGGTTTCAGGAGAAGTGAAAAAGTCCTCGAACGTCTGCTTGAGCGCTATATTCC
>FWPU01007883.1_pt1 | contig 18948 bp, 17 predicted proteins | sample 2228361 | NCBI WGS metagenome assembly FWPU01 (sample SAMEA103939777, study PRJEB20133) | metagenome
TGCCAACAATATCTGGGATAAAGAAAAGGGCTATGCAACACGCCAAAATCTTGTCTAATGGATAACTGATTGATTTTACTTAATAAATTCGTTTTTGTTATTCTATGACTGTCGAACAGGGGCTCTCATTAAGAAATAAAAAGTCAAGAAAAAATTTTATAAATTCCTCTATTGTCTAAATAATCCAATTATCTTGGGCAAGGACACCTCGCTCCTACCTAAGATTCACTTTCTGAACCCAGGACACATTCTTAATCAACTCCTCCTTCAACTTCTCATCATAAATCCAGACAGGCACATCGCTGGCAATGCTCCAGAACCATTCATCATAATCCCTCTTGGGGATACTCACGGATTCAACGTTATATTCTTTTTTCTTTTTATTCACCACTCGGAGAACCTGATACCCCTCAAGCCACTCTATTATTTCAGGATACACATTCCCTGACTTTATGTCCTTAATCCTTTCAATAATAAATTTTGCCTGTTCAACCCCGGATGGCTCTCTTGAGATTCCTCTTGATTCTACATCTCCCTCTGCATCAACGATCCCCTTCTCTTCGCTTATGAGCAATATTTTGGATTTAAGATTTAATTCAGAAGCAATTTTGCTAAATCTATTCCGCTCTTTCTTAACCCTGTCCAAAAATTCCTCTGCCCTTTCTTTTTCCTCTCTATGTATAGCAGGTGATTTCAGAAATACCTCGTTGTATAAAAACCTCTCAGCGTAAACAAGGCGGACGAATGTCTTATTATATGCTTTTTTGTTATTTCCATAGACCTTTTTGATTGCATTAAGCACATCCGGCGCCTTTGTATTAGCATCAATTCTTCTTGACTCAGAGTCAATAACATTTTCGTCAACCCTGTATCCAAGGAACTTCAGCACCTCCTCAGCGAGATACCCCTTGATAAGTTGTGATAATGCAATGTAGTCCTTTCCACTATCAGGATAATAAATCTCTGAAACGCGCGCTCTCAAAGATACATCCTTTGAGGTCAGGACGGTCTCGCCCACTTTTGCAACATTCCTGTTACAAGCGCAGATTAAGAAAATTAATAAAATTAAACCCCTCTTCATGTTTGAAATTTTCCATGCCTGCCGGCACCAGAGGCAAATTTTTTTACTCCCTCTATTATCTCTGTGCCGTTAATTGCATTCAGCCCGTGTTTGAATTCATTTCTCATTGCCTCACCAAACTCAAAGTCAAATTGTTCAATCGCGCTCAGCCGGTCATGTCTTAAACATGTCTGGGGAAATTGTGCAATTGCCTCTGCAAGTTTTTCCGCTTCTTCACGGGACCTTCCATCATCAACAAGGCGATTCGCAAGTCCAATCTCAAATGCCTCCTCTGCGCTCACCGGCCTGCCAGTAAGAATCATATCAAGTGCCCTGCTCAAACCAATGAGCCGTGGCAGGCGCACAGTCCCTCCATCAATCAAAGGCACTCCCCATCTCCTGCAGAAAACCCCAAAAACAGCGCTCCTTTCCACAACCCTCAAATCACACCAGAGCGCGAGCTCAAGCCCACCAGCAACTGCATGTCCGCTGACCGCAGCAATCACGGGCTTTGATAACCTAAGCCGTGAGGGTCCCATTGGACCATCACCATCCTCTGCAACCCTGTTTACATTCTCACCCCTTGCCATTGCCTTCAGGTCCGCTCCTGCACAGAAATTACCGCCTGCGCCCCAGAACACAGCCACACGGGCACCCTCATCGCTATCAAACTCACGAAATGCATCTGCTAATGCCTCTGCTGTTGGTCTGTCAACCGCATTTCTGACTTCGGGCCTGTTGATAATCACTGTTGTAACAAATCCCTTTTTCTCTATTATTACTGACATATTACACCCCACTATTATTTTATGAGTTCATCTTGAGATTTTAACACCCACCTCAAAGGAGGTCAAGTTACGAGAAGGAGGTCGCTTGACTCACTCCCTACCCTGACATATTTACTTTCCTATGACAACAAATCCTATCAATCACTTAATCAATGGTGCCATAACAAGGGATACAATGGAAATCAGTTTAATGAGAATATTCATGGAGGGACCGGATGTATCCTTGAAGGGGTCTCCAACTGTATCCCCAACAACTGATGCCTTGTGCGCAGGTGAACCTTTGCCCCCGAGATTACCCAACTCAATGTATTTCTTCGCATTATCCCAGGCACCACCGCCATCTGCCATCAGGAGCGCAAGCATCAAGCCGGAAAGAAGTGCACCGGCGAGCAAACCACCGAGAGCTTCCTTACCGATCAGGAATCCAACAAGTACCGGCGCCATAAGGGCAATCATACCCGGAGCTATCATCCTCTTTAACGCAGCCCTTGTACTTATATCAACGCATCGGACAATGTCTGGCTTCGCTTTGCCTTCAAGGAGACCCTTGATCTCCCGGAACTGTCTGCGAATCTCTATTACCATCTCGTTAGCTGCTTTGCCCACTGCGGTCATGGTCAACGCTGCTATGGTAAAGGGAATTACACCACCAATAAGCAGTCCAACAATCACACGCGGATCAATCAGGTCAAGGGTGGTGAGTCCCACTGTCTTTGTATATGCAGAAAATAGAGCGAGGGCTGTCAGTGCTGCAGAACCGATTGCAAAACCCTTGCCAATTGCTGCTGTTGTATTGCCCAATGCATCAAGACCATCGGTAATCTTTCTTACGTCCGGGCCCAGACCTGACATCTCCGAAATTCCACCAGCATTGTCAGCAATAGGACCGTAGGCATCAACACTCATGGTTATACCTACAGTAGAAAGCATACCCACTCCTGCAAGACTGATTCCGTAAAGCCCCCCGAGAGTATATGAGACATAAATTGCGCCTGCAATAAATATAACTGGCAGAATTATACTCTCCATTGCAACTGCAAAACCAGTTATAATGTTGGTTGCTGCACCGGTCTCGCATGCCTTTGCAATTCTTTTGATAGGGCTTCCTGATGTATAAAACTCCGTTGAAAATCCAATTAAAATTCCTGCGAGTGACCCAGCAAGAACAATCAGAAATAGACGGTTTGCATTGACATTTATATTATCAAGGAGACATTCAATTGGCATAAATCTCAAAAAGGCGAGGGAAGAAAGCAAAAAGAGAATGGTGGTCAACACTGTGGCAACCCGCAAAGAGAGTGCAGGGTTCAATCTTTTTAACAATTGAATTGAGGCAACACCAATAATTGAGGACACCAAACCGAGCATTGCAAGCACAAGTGGTAGAACCATAATTGAACTTCTTGATGTATCAGGTGTAACACTTGCTGCAGCACCTAATATAACTGTTGCAACGATTGCGCCCACATAGGACTCAAAGAGGTCAGCACCCATCCCGGCAACATCACCTACATTGTCTCCTACATTATCAGCAATTACACCTGGATTCCTTGGGTCGTCCTCCGGAATACCTGCCTCAACCTTCCCCACAAGGTCAGAACCTACATCTGCTGTTTTTGTATAAATTCCCCCACCAACGCGTGCAAAAAGAGCAATTGAACTTGCACCCATTGCAAACCCATTGATCACCTTAATCGTCTCTGTATCCTTTGAGAAGATAGAATATAGTACGCCGAGTCCAAGAAGCCCCAAACTTGCAACAGCAAGTCCCATCACCGCACCACCGGTAAAGGCGTATTCAAGGGCACTTGCCTGTCCTTTTTCCCGAGCAGCATTAGCAGTCCGGACATTTGTCTCTGTGGCAGCCCGCATTCCAAAAAAGCCAGCAAGCATTGAGCAAAAGGCACCGCAGATATACGAGATGGCAGTGTAAAAGTTAATCTTCCAGAGGAGAAGAAAAAATATTACTCCAATGAAGATGAGAAGAATTGAGTATTCTCTCCTGAGGAATGCCATTGCACCATCTTTAATCGCATCTGATATTTCTTTCATCCTATCTGTCCCGACGGGCTTTGTTTTCACAATGAGATAAAGTCCAGATGCTACAACAAGCCCCAATATTGCCATTACAGGAATGAAAAGGTAATAAGATTCAACTGTCATGTTTCACCTCTCTCTTTTTTTATTAAATTTATTCATTGCTTTTTCAACTCCCTCCGTAAGGATTATTTTGATTGCATCAATTGCATTTTTAATAAAGGCATCAAGTTTTTTTTCCTCAAGTTCTGTAAACCTCTGGAGTACATACTCAGCGGGATCCTGACTGTTTTCAGGCTTACCTATACCCATTCTCAAGCGAACAAACCTGTCACTGCCTAGTGCATCTATTATTGAATCCAACCCCTTGTGCCCTGCAGAACCACCGGATGCTTTGATTTTTAACCTTAAGAACTCAATGTCAAGGTCATCGTGAATCACAATTAAATCATCAGGCACAAGATCAATTTTCCGTATTAATTCTTCTATTACAGAACCTGACTGGTTCATATAAACATCAGGCACAACAATAATAATTCCATCGTTAACATCGCTCTTCCCGTAACTGCATGTCTCAAGACGTTTGTTAATTTTAATATTCATTTCCCTGGCAAGACATTGAGAGGTCATCATTCCAACATTGTGACGCGTTTTAAAATATTTTCTTCCAGGATTCCCTAATCCAAAAATAAATTTCATTATTATTTATTTCTGTGAAATTACTTTTTTTCCGCATCCTTATCCTTTTTCTCTTTCTCAGCAGATTTCTTATCTTCGCGTTCAGATGGTGCTTCCTCCTCTTCTGGCACCTCTTCTTTACCCTTCTTTATAACCTCCGGTTCAACAGTTCCTGCTGCTGGCGCTGCAGGGACAACCTCCTCCTTGACCGCTGAGACCGCTGCTATTGTTGTTTCAGGGTCGGTCAGAATTTTTATGCCCTCTTTCAGTTTAATATTTTTCACATGGATTGAGTGGCCAATCTTGAGACCTGTAACATCAACTGTAATCTTATCCGGAATATCTGCTGGAAGACACTCTATCTCAATCTCGCGGGTGATGTGATCAAGAATTCCACCCATTGTAACCCCAACTGGTTTGCCTGTAAGTTCTACATGGACCTTAACCCTGGTCCTGGTTGCAAGCGAGACCTCCCAGAAGTCCACATGCTGAACCCTCCTTGATATGGGGTCAATTGCATAGTCCTTCACCATAGCAAGTTTATCATTGAGTTCGGTAGACTCTGACCGGAACTTTATAACAAGGTTTAACCCCTTCCCTGAATTCTTTAACATCTTTTTTAATTCATCAACCTTAAAAAATAGAGGAATTGCCTCCTTTATGTTCTTCCCATACATTACACCCGGAGTCAATCCATTCCTCCTGAGTTTTTTCGTCCCTATCTTACCTGTCTCCTTTCTCTTATGTACCTCTAAAACATTTTCCATAAATAAAATCCTCCTTAGTTGTCTATACAAATAGCGAACTTATTGATGTCTCTTCATGGATTCGCTTAATTGCCTCTCCCAGAAGTTTTGCCACTGAGAGCACTATTATCTTTGATGATTTTTTTGCATTTTCTCTGAGTTGTATTGTGTCAGTGACAATCATATTTTTGATTACTGATTTTTCAATTTTATCAATAGCCTGACCTGACAGAACAGGGTGTGTACAGCAGGCATATACATCTCTTGCACCCCTTTTCTTAATCGCATCAGCCGCCTGAGTAATTGTTCCAGCAGTATCAACAATATCGTCAACAAGAATAGCCTCCTTTCCCTCCACATCACCTATTATGTTCATAATCTCAGCCGCATTCATTCCCACTCTTCGTTTATCAATAATTGCCAGTCCACATTCAAGTCGTTTTGCATAAGCCCTTGCTCTTTCCACCCCTCCTGCATCAGGGGAAACAATAACAAAATTATCTTTGAATTTCTTTTTAATATACTCAAGAAGAACCGGCATCGCATAAAGATGGTCCACAGGGAGATCAAAAAAACCCTGAATTTGACCTGCATGCAGGTCAATTGTAAGGATTCTGTTTGCTCCTGCAGCAGTAAAGAGGTCTGCAACCAGTTTTGCAGATATTGGTGTGCGCGGGGCAACCTTTCTATCCTGTCTGGCATATCCATAGTAGGGAATGACAGCGGTAATTCTCTTGGCAGAAGCCCTTTTCAAGGCATCTATCATTATCAGTACTTCCATTATATGGTGGTTGCCAGGAGTTGATGTTGATTGAACGACAAAAACGTCCATACCCCTGACATTTTCATTAATCTCCACAAAGACCTCACCATCACTGAATGTCTTCAGGGTTACCTTACCCGGAGAGATTTTCAAATACCTGCAGATCTTCTCTACAAGTGGTAAATTTGAACTTCCTGAAAAAATCCTCAATTTCATCGGAAACTACCTGCTCTTATACCTTATCCCTTGGGGCGGGAGGATTCGAACCTCCGAATGCGGGATCCAAAGTCCCGTGACTTACCGCTTGTCGACGCCCCAGCATTATTCATTGAGATGCCCATCAATTCTCTTTTGCCGCTGGTTTGTTATCTTCCGGCAGTCCCAACATTTTGTAGTACTCTTTTAAAATTGCTGACTCAATCTTATTTCTCGTTTCGCTATTTAGAGGATGCGCCATATCTTTGTAAGTTCCGTCCTTTTTCTTCCTGCTAGGCATTGCAACAAACAATCCCTTGGTTCCATTAATGATTCTCAGGTCCCGGACAATAAAACAATTGTCAAAAATCACCGAAGCAAATGCCTTAAGACGGTCCACCTTATTCTCATTTTTTTCAACAGGATAAACTTTAACCTCTGTAATTTCCATATTTTCCTCCTCTCTCTAAAGTTTACAGTCCTTTAACAATTTTCATCCAGTATTTCGCCGGCATCATATTATATGCCCTTTCTGCTTCATTTTCATAATTAAAGACACCTACTATTGTAGAGCCACTTCCTGACATTACAGCAGTTACAGCCCCGGATTTTTTAAGGGCTGACTTTACAGTATTTAAAACCGGATATTTTTCCATGCTCACTTTTTCAAGGTCGTTAGAAAGCCCTTTAAAAAAGCTCCTTTTATTAAGGTTTAAAATTCTAAATGAATTCTTGCGATTTGTCAAAATATTTTTTACTTTATCAAATCTACTATATGCCCATGCAGTAGATACATGGATGCCCGGATTAACGAGAAGATACCACTTCTCAGGAAGAGAAAGCGGGGTGAGGATGTCGCCTTTACCTTCTGCTATTGCTGAGACAGAGGGAAAGACAAAAAATGGCACATCTGAACCAATCTGTTTTGCAAGTCCAATGAGTTCCCTGGTCTTCATACCTGTTCCAAATATGTTATTCAGGGCTTTTAAGACAGCCCCAGCATCACTGCTGCCACCAGCAAGTCCTGCTCCCGAGGGTATTCTCTTTTTGATAAAGATATTTATTCCCTTTTTAATTCCAGTTGCCCTGCGAAACAACTCTACGGCCCTGAAAGCAAGATTCCCCTCTCCGGATGGCACTTCAGGATTGTCAGTCCCAACAATTATACCACGACCTTTTATTGTAATGTAAATTGAATCAAACAGCGAGACCTTCTGCATTATTGAATAAATATCATGATAACCATCCGGTCGTTGACGCAAAACTCTAAGGCAAAGGTTGATCTTTGCAGGCGCTTTCACCAGCATGGGACTATGTTATTCAACCGTTACACTCTTTGCAAGATTTCGGGGCTGGTCAACATCTGTCCCCTTTAAGACAGCGATGTGATAAGCAAAAAGTTGAAGGGGGACTATCAGAATCGGAGGCAAAATATATTCCTCCGCCATGGGAACATAAAAAATATCATCAGCAAGTCCGCTCAGTTTTTTATCGCCCTCCGTTGCAATGGCAATAATTCTGCCGTTTCGCGCCTTCACCTCTTCCATATTTGACACAACCTTTTCGTAGGTCCTGCCTTTAGGACATATAAAAAATGATGGCATTTTTTCATCAATAAGTGCAATGGGACCGTGCTTCATCTCTCCTGCGGGGTATGCCTCTGCATGAATGTATGAAATCTCCTTCAGTTTGAGTGCCCCCTCAAGGGCAATGGGAAAGTTTATCCCCCTTCCAAGATATAGAAAATGCGCTGAGGAATAATACATCTTCGCAAGTTCTCGGATTTCATCATTTCTCTTCAATATTGATTCAATAATTTTGGGTATCTTTAATATCTCCTTCAATATTCCTTTTAATTCGTGAATAGGTATTGATCCTCTTCTCCTCGCAAGTTCCAGGGCAAATAACATCAGGACAACCAGTTGCGTAACAAAGGCCTTGGTGGATGCAACTCCAATTTCTGGACCAGCCCTGGTGTAGAGTGTGCAATCTGATTCACGCGGGATTGAGGAATCCAGAACATTACAGATTGATAATATTCTCGCTCCCCTCGCCTTTGCTTCTCTTATTCCAGCAAGTGTATCTGCTGTCTCCCCTGACTGAGAAATAGAGAGCATGAGCGTCCTCTTATTAATGATTGGATTTCGGTATCTGAATTCGGATGCAATATCCACCTCAACAGGAATCTTTGCAAGTCCCTCAATCAAATACTTTCCAACAAGCCCCGCATGGTACGATGTTCCACAAGAAATAATAAAAATTCTGTCAATTTTCTCAATCAGCGAATCAATCCTCTCCGTGTCCTCAAATATAATTTCACCTCTCTCAATTGAATACCTTCCCCTGAGAGTATCCGTAATTGCCCGCGGTTGCTCAAAGATTTCCTTTTCCATAAAATGAGAATACCCCTCTTTTTCTGCCATGGACGCAGTCCAGTAAATCTTTTTTGGCTCTCGTTTAATCACTTTTCCATCAAAGTCAGTAACCTTCACCATGTCCCTTTTCAGGCATACTATCTCATTATCATTTAACACATCTATCTTATTTGTGTATGGCAGAATTGCAGGAATATCAGATGCCACAAAGTTTTCTCCCTCCCCAATGCCAATAATTAGCGGGCTGTTAAGTCGTGCAGCAAAAAGACAGTCCGGTTCATTCTCATTAATCACAGCAATAGCAAAGGAACCATTCAGTTCCCTTAAAGACTTTCTTAAGGAATCCTCAAAAGTCAATCCGCTCTGAATATAATTATCTATAAGATGCGCTATGATTTCTGTATCGGTCTGGGAATAAAATCTCCTCTTTTTCTTGACAAGTATCTCTTTTAACGAAGCATGATTCTCAATAATTCCGTTATGAACAACAGCAATAGTACCAGCCCTGTGCGGATGGGCATTCTCGTCACTCGGTTTTCCATGCGTCGCCCATCTTGTGTGCCCAATTCCAATTGTTCCATGGATATTTCTTTTTGCTATCAGAACCTCAAGTTCTTTAATCTTCCCCTTCTTTCTGATAACCTCTATTCTGCCATTTGAAATAACTGCTATTCCTGCAGAATCATATCCCCTGTATTCCTGCCTTTTAAGTGAATCAATGAGAATAGGAACTGCTTCTCTTTTACCTATGTAACCAATGATGCCACACAAGTTTACTTCTCCCTGCTCTGCCTTCTCTTGAGCAATCTATTATAGTAATTGGGTATTATACTCTGTTTTGCCCGTGTAATACCAAGTGACCTTGCTGGGACATCTTTCGTAATAGTGGAACCAGCCCCAATATATGAAAACCTGCCAATCCTGACCGGGGCGACAAACTGTGTATCGCTTCCGATAAAGGCACCATCTTCAATAACTGTCCGGTATTTTTTAAACCCATCGTAATTGCATGTTATTGTCCCGCAACCAATATTTACCCCTTTCCCTATTGTTGCATCGCCGAGATATGTCAGATGGGATGCCTTTGAATTTGCACCTATTGTTGTGTTCTTTAACTCAACAAAATTACCAATTCTCACATTCTCCTTAACAAAACTATCTGGCCTCAGATGAGCAAAGGGACCAATCTCTGCCCCAGAGGCAATAGAACTCTTCTCAATGACAGAATAGGGCTTTATGTGAACTCTATCCCCAATAGTGGAATCCACTATGGTTACTCCCTGTTCAACGATACAATCCTTTCCAATACTTGTGCTTCCTCTCAAATATGTCTCAGGATAAATGACCGTCCCCGGCGATACTTTTACACCATCATCAATGTAAGTTACCTCTGGATTTATAAAAGTCACGCCGCTCATGGCAATTTTTTCTATTATCCTCCTCTGCATCTTCCTGTCCGCCTCTGAAAGTTCAAGCCGATTATTAATGCCAAAGATATCATCCCTCTCATTAACAACAAAGACCTCTATCTTTTCTCCCTTTGCATAGGCATGACTTACAATCTGTGGCAAATAGTATTCTCCCTGCTTATTATTTCTTGATAAATTTCTTAATGCCCTGAAAAGAAAACTTGAGTCAACGAGATAAATACCCGCATTGACTTCTTTCACCGCCTTTTCTGATGCAGTAGCATCCACCTCCTCAACAATCTTCCATGGTCTGCCTGAGTCATCCCTTATTATTCTCCCATACCCTCTGGGATTCTCTATATAGGTTGATATTAAACTTACTACTGCCGCTGAAGATTTGTGCCTTTCAATAAATTTTTTCAATGTCTCCACAGTAATGAGCGGAACATCACCTGAAAGAATTAAAATCGTTCCACGAAAATTTCTGAATTCCTTTTCAGCAGAAAGAACTGCATGGCCTGTTCCAAGCTGTTTTCTCTGGGTTACAAATCTAATTCTGTCACCACCGCTCATTGCCTCTATTATCTGTTCCTTTTCATAACCGACCACCACTACTATTTTCTGTGCCCTCAATTTTTTCGCAGCATTTACAGGATAAAATAGCATAGGCTTCCCGGCGATCCTGAACAACACCTTAGGTATCTTTGACTTCATCCTTGTGCCCTTGCCAGCAGCAAGGATTATGACCCCAAGTTTTTGCATAATCTTATTAGTTTAGCATAAAAAATATAATCCTGCAATCTAATACAGAAGAATCCTTCTATAAATCTCCTCCGTCCTACTCACCATCCTCTCCACGCTAAAATTCCTCCGTACTAATTCTGCGCCGTTCTTAGCCATTTCACTCGCTTTATCTCTGTGAGTGATCAAATACTCCACTCCATCTGCAATTGCCTCAGGGTTTGATGGTGGCACAAGTATTCCTGTCTCCATATTCTTCAAGAGCTCCCTGTTTCCCCCAACATCTGTTGCCACTGCCGGAATACCCATTGCAAGTGCCTCCCGCAATGTCCCTGAAAGACCCTCAGCGCCCACAGAGGGGCTTACAAAAATATCTATGGCAGACATAAAGGATGGAACATCATCCACAAAACCGTGAAGTGTAATAACATCCTCAAGTCCTGACTCCTTCACCCATGTTATCACCGGTTCTTTGTCGTTGCCATTTCCTGCAAGAAGAAAATGAACATTAAGTTTTCTTTCTTTTATAATTTTTGCTGATTCAATAAAAATTCTCTGACCCTTCCATTTTGAAAAATTTGCAATGCTACCGACAAGTGTTTTGCTGAATGGAATACCAAGTTTTTCAAGCAATCCAAAATTTTTCCCGCGCGGTTTAAATTTCTCTGTATCAACCCCGCTGTAAATAACTTCAATTTTTTCTTCTGGAATTTTAAACTTAATCAATTCACTTTTTACTGCTTCGGATACGCAGACAAACTTATTTATTTTTTTACTCCTGTATTTAAACCGTGTGTATAAATTATCATGGATCGGGAATGAAACCCTGCGGGTAACAACCAGTGGCATTTTCAAAAGACATGCGGAGAGTAAAGCAACGGAATGACCTCGCGAGTGCAAAGCATGAATTATCTCAAAATTATTTTGCGAAAAGTAACGCACAAGTTTTAGCGCTGAGTAAAGGTCAATATCGTTCCACATGGGAAGCGACAGAACTTCAAAGCCCTCATCTTTCATCCTCTGCTCAAGGAGGCTTTCGCTCACACAGACAGTATGGACATCATGTCCTCTTTCCCTCAATCCCTTTACAAGCAGTGTAAACTGTTCCGCTCCTCCAGACCAGCCCCCTCTCTCACAACTGATAGCAAGAATTTTCATATTGAATTGATTTTACAGGAAATACTATTTTTTTCAATTATCCTTAATTTTTCTGTTGACAAAAATTTTTTTGTTGTTAATATTTAATTAAAACAATTTTCCGGGAGAAAAATTAAATGTATGTTCCAACAAAAGTTTTTCTTACAAAAGGAATAGGCAAACACAGGGAAAAGTTAACAAGTTTTGAGATGGCTCTTCGCGATGCAAAGATTGCAGAATTCAATCTCGTAAAGGTGAGCAGTATAATTCCCCCTGCATGCAGAATTATTCCTCTCTCACAGGGACTTCACAGTTTGCAGCGGGGAGAGATTGTCCATTGCGTACTCTCTGAAAATTCATCCAATGAGCCACACCGTCTCATCGCGGCTTCCATAGGGCTTGCAATACCCAAGGCAGAGCATCTGCACGGCTATCTTTCCGAGCATCACAGCTTCGGTCAGACAGACGAAATCGCCGGTGAATATGCAGAAGAACTCGCAGCATACATGCTGGCAACAATCCTGGGTGTAGAATTTGATCCGACCAAGAGCATTGACAAACAGCAACACATGTGGCAGATCAGCGGATACGAGGTGATAACAAGAAACATTACCCAGTCAGCGACTTGTGATAAAGAGGGACTCTGGACAACTGTTGTAGCAGCAGCAGTTTTCGTGCCGTAAATTAAAATTGATTACTTGTCTAAAATATAGGTAGTTAATATGAAAAATACTAAAAAACATTTATTAAATCACCCTGTCATTCCTTTTGAAATTTCAAAAAATACGAGCGTCCTAGAAGCTCTTGAAAAATTGTCAAAGACCTCCTTCCAGGCAAGACAGTTAGGTCATGCCCTTATGGTTTTTGAAAAAATGCTCTCTGATAAGGTTGTTATCTTTATGGGCTTTGCGGGCGCAATGGTCCCTGCAGGTATGCGTGAGGTTGTTGTATACCTCATTAAAAATCACCTCATTGATTGTCTTGTCTCAACAGGTGCAAATCTCTTTCATGACGCTCACGAAACCCTGGGATTCAACAATTACATCGGTTCGCCTGAGATTGATGATGCCTTTCTGAGAAAATTGCGAATTGACAGAATCTATGATGTATTTGCTGATGACTTAGAATTTGAAGAAGTGGACAGATACATAATGGACTTTGCGGAAACCCTTGATAATTCCAGACCATACACAACGCGTGAATTCTTCTTTAGATTTGGTGAATACCTTTCAAAGGATGCAAAACAAGAGGGGATTATAACATCTGCCTATAAATCCAATGTCCCTATCTACTGTCCTGCAATTTCCGATTCCTCCTTCGGCATTGCCATTGCACTTCTGAAAAACAAGAAAGGTAAAGCAATAACCTTTGATGTCATTGGTGATGTATTAGAAACAACAGAGATTGCAAGCACTGCACCTGCAGGTGGTGAACTTATAATTGGTGGCGGAACACCCAAGAATTTCATTCAGCAGACAGAGGTCACTGCAAATCTTCTTGGAAAAGATGTAACGGGATTAAAGTACGCAATTCAACTAACCCAGGATAACCCTGTCTGGGGCGGTTTATCTGGCTGTACCTTTGATGAGGCAAAATCATGGGGGAAGATTGCCTTTGATGCAAGAAAAGTAGTTGTTTATGTGGATTCAACAATTGGCCTCCCCCTACTCGTATCTGCTATTGCGGAAAAGAGGATCAGACGGACTACCCCATTTAAAATAGACATATCCGGCAGGGAATTAAAAATTAAAAAAAGATAAGATGAACCCTGCCTTTCTTGACCTTCAAACACCTTATAATCAATCCAGGGTGGTAATACAGAGCATTCCATATGAGCGAACCACCTCCTACATAAAAGGTACATCTCAAGCCCCCCTTGAGATAATCAAAGCATCAAGGGAGGTTGAATTTTATGATGAGGAACTCTGTAATCTTCCATATAAAATCGGCATTCATACGCTAAAACCGCTTCCCTGTAAGGGAAAGGAAGACAAAATTTTTACTGCCATTTCAGATTCAACGGAAAGACATCTGAGAAAAGGGAAGTTTATCGTAACCATTGGTGGGGAACATACCATCACTCCATTCATTGTAAAGGCATACAAAAAATTTTTTAAAAATTTCTCTGTCCTCATAATTGATGCCCATGCTGACTTAAGAAGAGAATATCAGGGGACACCATACAGCCATGCCTGTGCCTCTTATCTTATAAGAAAATATGCGTCCCTTGTGGAAGTTGGGGTACGCGCCCTGTCCATTGAAGAAGCGAAATTGATTAAAAAAGAGCGAATCCCAATATTTTATGATTATAAGATTCGGACAAATAAGTACTGGATTCAGGATGTTTTAAAATACCTGCCGAAGAATATTTATATTTCCGTTGATTTTGATGGCCTTGACCCATCACTGATGCCTGCTGTTGGCACACCGGTTCCTGGGGGTATATCCTGGTGGCAAACCATTGAACTACTTAAAAGAGTAGGAAAAGAGAAAAATGTCCTGGGAATGGACTTTGTAGAGTTGTGTCCATCAATTAATGCTCCCCATGCCCTCTTCACAGCAGCAAAACTTATCTATAAAGCAATAGGATATTCCTTCAGTAAAACTATTTAAATAAATGCCAGACAAAATTTCAAGAAGAGAAATGTCCGGACTTCTGGTTGTAACAATGAGGGGTAATCTCAGTGATGAGGAACTTCTCAAAAGGATTCTGGGGACCCTTGACGGTGGTGCACAGATAATTGAGTTGCGGGAAAAGAACATACCTCATAATAAACTGGTTAAATTTGCAAAAAGGGTAAAAAGAATCACCGAGAAGTATAATGTGCCACTCATCATAAACGATGAGCCCCTTGTTGCCCTTGAGGCAGGGGCAGATGGGGTCCATCTCGGAGAACATGACCCATTAATTACTGATGCGAGAAAAATGCTCGGCAAAGGTGCAATCATTGGTGTCTCTGCATATAACAGCGTCCAGCGCGCCCTGAAGAGTGAAAAGGATGGTGCTGACTACGTGGCTATGAGTTCACCATTCCCCTCAATATCAAAACCATTGAAAAAATTAACCCCTCCTGAAATTATCCGTGAGGTGAAGCGCCGGTTGAAAATTCCCCTATTTGTAATTGGAGGAATTACACCCGAGAATGCTCGTGAAATTATGTCTCTCGGCGTTGATGGCATAGCAGTTATGAGCGGAATTTTCAATAATGAGAATACAGAGGAAATAACAAGAAAATACATAGAGGCAATAAAGGGATTTTAAAAATTTTACCTCAGATACTTCACTGCATCCCTTACAGAAGACATCACTGGATCTGAAAATAAACCAAAGAGAAGGGAAATTATCATTAACACCCAAAGGAGGAACTTTACGGATTTGTATTCCCTCGGTATAATCTCTATCACCTCATCTTCCATATACATCGCTACAACTATACGAAGATAATAGTAAAGTGATACAACGCTCATGAGCACTGCAATTATAACAAGGTCTGTGTGTCCAGCCCTGACAGCAGAAGAGAAGATATAAAACTTTCCGAAGAATCCAGCAAGGGGCGGTATTCCTGCGAGAGAGAATAGGAAAACTGCCATTGCAGCAGAGAGAAAGGGATGGCGCCTGGATAATCCAGATATATCCTGCAATGAAGAGCCGATCTCAGCGCGTTCAAGGAGGAGGACAAGGAAAAAAGCACCCAGGGTGGATGCAGCATATACAATTATGTAGAACATTATGCCACTGACCCCCATCTCATTGCCAAGAAATCCCACAATCATATAGCCAGCATGGGCAACACTGGAGTAGGCGAGAATCCTCTTGATGTTTGTTTGTGGAAGAGCCATCAGATTTCCTGCAACCATTGTGAGAACGGATAACCACCAGAATAACTGTGAGAAATCTCCAGGTGGGAGCGCATTATAAACTCTTAAAAGAGCAATCACCCCACCTGCCTTTACGCCCGCTGCCATAAAGCCAGATACTGGCGTTGGTGAACCCTCGTATACGTCCGGAACCCACATATGAAATGGCACAAGTGCTACCTTGAAGGCAAGGCCTGTAATCATAAAAATTATGCCCGCTAAAAGCACAGGTGTTTTCTCCAAATGCTGAAGCAAGATACGAAAAACAGAGAGATTCACTGTGCCGGTAGAACCATAAATGAGCGCAATTCCCATCACAATCATTGCTGCGCCAAGAGAACCAAGGATAAAGTACTTGATCGCCGATTCTCCACCAGAACTGCTTCTCCGAATCCCTGCCATCACATAGAATGAAATGGAAAGAATCTCAATGCTAATAAAAATCATGATGAGGTCGCTTGTGGAAACCAGAAAAAGAAGCCCTGCCGTGCCAATAAGGACGAAGAAATTATATTCACCCTGCTGAATATCTGCATCCTCAATAAACCTTTGAGAGGCAAAGGCAACGGCAAGAGCAATTGAAAGTAGAACGAACCAGAGAAATATCACAAAGGAATTCAACTCCACTGCATTACCAAATCCAATAACCTCTGCGCCCTTTATTCCCCATAAATACAAGATGGAAGCAATTAAACCAAGGGATGTTATTATCCCAGTCCAGTGCCTCTTCTCTCTTGGAAGGGCCACTGCACTCAAAAGGACCCAGAGAGAAACTATGATAATAATCAAAGGTACAGAAATGGATGCAATTCCTAATCTATCAAGAATATCACTCACTCTGAGTTTCCTCCTCTGTTTTATTTTTAACATCAATGGGCGGTTCAACATGCTGAAGGGTCTTCTGCGAATATGCAATGTATTGTTTTACTGATGTTTCCATCTTTCTCAAAAATGGACCAGGATAAACTCCTATAAAGATAATCATTGCAAGAACAGGAAGCATATAAATCCACTCTCTTATGTTTACATCCTTCATTTTCTTATTTTCTTCCTTCGTAATTTTCCCGAAAAGGACCCTCTGATACATGGATAACATATACACAGCAGAGAGAACAACACCAAGGACGCCCAGAACTGCAAGAACAGGAAATTTCTGAAAGGCACCGAAGATAATCAAAAACTCGCCCACAAATCCATTCAATCCGGGAAGTCCAATAGAGGAGAGCATAACGAGCATAAAGAATGTGGAAAAAACAGGCACAACCCTTGCAATTCCTCCGTAGTCCTCAATCAATCGTGTGTGTCTCCTTTCATATAATATACCAACAAGCAAGAAGAGGGCGCCTGTGCTCAGTCCATGGTTAACCATCTGAAGAACTGCTCCCTCAACCCCTGCAACATTATTTGAGAATAAGCCAAGCATCACTGCGCCGAGGTGTGCCACTGAAGAGTAGGCGACAAGTTTTTTCACATCATTTTGACTCCAGGCAACGAGGGAGCCATAAATTATTCCTATTACACCAAGGAGTGCTATGTAAGGAGCAAGTTCTGCTGAAATCTCTGGAAAAATTGGCACAGCAAATCTTATAAATCCATAAACACCCATCTTAAGAAGCACACCGGCAAGAATCACACTGCCCGCTGTGGGCGCCTCAACATGGGCATCCGGCAACCAGGTGTGGAATGGGAACATGGGAACCTTAATTGCAAAGGCAAGGGCAAAGGCGAGAAACATAAGGAGTTGAAATTCAGGCGGTATCACTGTTCTGTAAAAATCAAATAAATTAAAGGAATAAAGACCTGACTGTTTTTCATGGAGAAAATAAATCACAAGAATCGCAACAAGCATGAGGACGCTTCCAAGCATTGTGTAGATAAAGAATTTCACAGCGGCATAGATTCTTCTTGGTCCACCCCAGACACCGATAATAATATACATTGGAATCAGCATTGCCTCCCAGAAGATGTAAAAGAGCAACATGTCAAGGGATACAAAGACACCGTTCATTCCGGTTTCGAGTAAAAGAACTGAGATGTAATATTCCCTTTCCCTCTCCTTTATGTAACTATACGAGGAGAGGACTGCAATCGGGGTGAGGAATGTGGTCAGAAGAACCATGAACAAACTTATGCCATCTATGCCAATGTGGTAGGATGCACCTATTCCTGAAAGCCATGGGACATTAACGACAAACTGCATCTCTGGATTAGATGAATCATACCCAAAATAAAGGAACAGAGAGAGCAGAAATGTAAGAAGAGTAATTACAAAGGCAGTATTTTTTAATAGCCCTGTTTTATCCTTTGGAATCAAAAGAAGCAGTAGAACCCCCAGGAGTGGAAGGAATGTTATAATTGTCAGAAGATTTACAAAAATATAATCCATATCTTCACCCTATAAAATAATAAATGAGAAGGACAAGCCCGAGAATAAAGATAAATGCATAGGTCTGGACATTCCCTGTCTGAACCCTCCTCAACAAATTCCCGATATAGTAAGTGAGCCCTGCACTTCCGTTAACCATGATGCTGTCAATCAAGCCAGCATCAAAAACCCTGAAGCAGAATACATCTGCCAGCCATTTTATTCTTCTGACTACAAGAAAATCATAAATCTCATCTATATAATATTTGTTAAAGATTAACCTGTAGAGTAACTGGAATCTTTCTTTAATCCTCTCAGACCTACCCTTACTCTGGACAAAGAATGCAATGAGAATCCCCGCAACTCCAGCAAGAACAGAAAAAATAATTAGTTTAATCAATACGTCTTCAGAGATTTTGTGGTGTGCCTTTACATCCCACTGTGAAAGAAAATGGAAAAAGCCGTGCTCAAAGAATTTTTCGGAACCGATGAATCCGCCAAAGAGAGACAGAAGCCCGAGAACTGCCATAGGCATAACCATAACCATAGGCGATTCATGGGCTTTATGCCCTCGGTGCTCGCCAAGAAAAGTGAGTATGATCAATCTCGCAATATAGTAGGCAGTCATGCCGGCAGTAAAGAGTCCTATAGCCCATATCAGAAGAGCACCGCTTTCAAAGACACGTTCAAGAATCACATCCTTGCTGAAGAATCCAGCAAATGGCGGGATGCCTGATATTGCGAGCCAACCGACAGTCATGAGGATAAAGGTAAATTTCATGTCGCTCCTGAGCCC
>FWPU01002140.1_pt1 | contig 18945 bp, 17 predicted proteins | sample 2228361 | NCBI WGS metagenome assembly FWPU01 (sample SAMEA103939777, study PRJEB20133) | metagenome
GAGTCAAAGTCCACAGGGGTATCCAAAGCTTCCGCAGGCAAACATCCACCCAAGGGGCCCCCTGTCTGCACTGCTTTGAATTGCTTACCATTCGGAATCCCCCCACCGATATCGTATATGACCTCTCGCAGGGTAATCCCCATCGGCACTTCGATTAACCCTGTATTGTTGATTTTCCCGGTGAGAGCGAAAATCGCCGTGCCTGGAGAATTTTCGGTGCCAATGCTTGCAAACCACTCTGGGCCATTAAGAATGATCTGCGGTGTCATAGCGTAACTTTTTACGTTATTGACATTAGATGGCTTATTCCATAATCCTGAGACGGCCGGGAATGGAGGCCGCGGGCGAGGTTCCCCCCGCCGTCCCTCAATCGAAGCCATCAGTGCCGTTTCCTCACCACAGACAAATGCACCAGCCCCTTCTTTGATGTATAAATCGAAACTGAAATTAGAACCGAAGATATTTTTGCCTAGAAACCCATGCTCCCGTGCTTGTTGAATAGCAGTCTTCAAATGGGCAATCGCCAGAGGATATTCAGCTCGACAATAGATGTATCCCTCCTCAGAACCGATGGCGTAGGCAGCAATTGCCATACCTTCAATAACGCTATGGGGATCACCTTCTAAGATAGAGCGGTCCATAAATGCGCCTGGATCCCCTTCATCAGCATTGCAGATGACGTATTTGGGCTTCGCCATGGAACGGCGGGCAAATTCCCACTTGATACCGGTGACAAAGCCTGCCCCACCCCGCCCACGCAACTTTGAATCTTTCATCACGCTAATGACCTCATCTGGAGTCATCTCGGTGACAGCTTTTGCCAGAGCGAGATAGCCGCCCCTTGCAACGTAATCTTCAATTCGCTCAGGGTTGATAATGCCGCAATTGCGCAAAGCTATACGCTGCTGTTTCCGATAGAAGGGCAATTCCCGATAAGATGGAATGGAAATTTGGTTTTGATGGAGATCTACTGATGATTCCATGATCTACTCCTGTTTCTACCAATCTTCAGGCACAATACCGATAATCCATTCTGCTACGGGCTTTCCCCCGATAAGATGTTCATCAATTATTCGAGCCACCATCTCCGGTTTGACATTACCATAGGAGATGCGCGGCTGGCCTGGTAATTGAATATCTACTAATGGTTCTCGCACGCACATTCCAATACAGCCCACCGGAACAATATGAGCCGAAAGATTGCGCTTTTCTAATTCAATTTCAATTTGTTCCATCGTCTCTCCTGCACCGGCAGCCAAGCCACACGTCCCGGCACCGACAAAGATCACAATTTCTTCTCGCAAGGCTTCTCGAATTTTTTGTTGGCGCTGTTGGAAATTTTTTAATTCTTCGATATTCCTAATCTTTACCATCTTGCCCTTCCATTAATCCTAATCCAGTCTCTTTAACTGACGCACCAACTTATCTGGCTCGGTTTGTCCAAACACTTTATCATCAACCACCACCACCGGTGCCAAGCCGCAAGAACCTAAGCAATATACAATCTCTAGGCTGTATTTATAATCTGGAGAAGATCCACCTGGTGGAGTCTGCAATTGCTCATGTATCACATCGACTGTTTTCGTCGCTCCTCGCACATGACACGCTGTTCCATCACACACTCGAATCACGTGCCGTCCTCTACGTTTCAGATGAAACTGGGCATAAAATGTCGCCACTCCTTGGATACGGCTGATTGGTATGCCCATCCGTTTGGAGATTTCTTTAAGAATGGGCTTGGGCAGATAGCCGTAGATTTCCTGCGTGCGCTGCAAAACCGGGATCACGGCTCCTTTCTGATGCTTATACTCCTCCAATACCTCAAGCAAGGGCTTCAGATCAAAGGTTTCTTCGTCTGTTGTTTGGGTCATTTTCCTTTACTCCATTGGCGTTATGTTTTGACTTCTTCGGGTGCTGTAGGTAAAAATACATGAAAGGTTGTGCCAACGCCAACCTCACTCTCAACCGTGATGCGTCCATCCAGACGTTGAAGGATGTCTTTTGTGATCGCCAGACCTAAGCCGGTGCCTTCAGGGGTGACTTCTTTGGCATTTGGCGCACGGTAAAACTCCTCAAATAAATGGGGAAGAGATTCTTTTGGGATACCAATCCCTGTATCCTTCACCGCCACATGAATTTCACTGTTCAAGGATTGGATGGTTACCCACACCTTTCCACCGCTTGGCGTATACTTCACTGCATTGGAGATTAAGTTATTAAATACTCGATCTAAACTGTCTTCGGTTGCTCTTACGTAGACAGATAAGGAGTCGCATTGACACTCATAAACGAGTTCAATCTGTTTTTCTTGAGCAGGAATGCGATATCTTTCGATAACCCGTTCCATCACCTCTTTGAGAGAAATCCGCTTCAACCCTTCTTCGAGAAACTTACCTACTTTGCCTGCCGCCAAATCTAATAAATCGTCAATCAATCTTTGCAAGTACTCAATTCGCCGCGTGGCGCGTTCTAAAATTTCCTTTTGTTGTTCTGTCACTTCACCCACATAGCCGGCAGTAATGGTTCGTAAAAGACTGCGCGTGACACTGACGGGGGATCGCAACTCATGGGTAGCCGTATGAATGAACTGGCTTTTCATTTTATCCAGTTCATTCATCGCTTCATAAGCCATCGCATTCTCAATAGCAATACTTCCTTGGGCAGCAATCGCACTGATGAACTCCTCATCCTCGTCATTGAAACGATAAGGTTTGACATCATATACCCGTAGAATCCCCATTGGACCGCTTTTCCCCATCAGAGGCGCCGATAACATCGATTGAATCCCTTCCTGGCGGGCTTCTAAGGGGTACTGCAGTAAGGGGCTTTGTGGGGCATTGGGAATATTGATCACTTTACCTGACAAGGTTTCTTTTGCCAATGGATTTGTCAATGCATCGACCGGCCCTTTATTGATGTAAGTTTGGCTCAATCCATAAACGGCCACCGGCTCTAAGTAACGTCCACTTTTATCCAACATACGGATCGAACAAGCCCGCACACCCATTGCTTTAGCTGTCGTTTCTACCAACCGCTCCAAGACCTGCTTGAGATCCAATGTTGACCCAACTACTTTGGAAATCTCGTTGATTGCCCGTAAACGAACGGTCGCACGCTGTAAGTCTTCACTGAGTTGGATCACTTCTGCTTCCCGGCGGCGCAACCGCTCTTGGATGCTGCTGACGAGGAAAGTGACAAAGATTGCAGTGGTCGAGAAAAAGCTCAAAACCCCAATTACATACAAAGAGCTCTGGTACAACGAGACCGGTAAATAATTTTGGAGCGGATGATGTGGCAATATTCCTGTATATTCAAGGGCGACCGTTCCCCCGACTAATAAAATCGCCAGGATCGATAAAAGGAAAGCTGTTTGACGCGGAAAGAAAATCGCAGCAATAATAATATGAAAAATAAAATACCAAATGGCGGGGCTTTCGATCCCTCCTGAATAATGAAACAGCAAGGTCATTGCCAGCCAATCTAAAGCGGTCTGCCAAATAGCTAAAGATTGGTATTCATCTTCTGAGGCGCCCCGTCGTTTTGCCCGCCTTTCGCTGAGGAAAAAGAACGTGTTATATAATAAAATGGCAATGCCGATGCCAACTAGAATGGCAAGCGGCACGCCAACTCGAAACACAACATGAACAATCCCAGTGGCTATCAGGACGCCAGCACCAGCCAGCCAACGTAACTTGATCAACCACGATACGCTGGAAACTAATTCCGCCCTGACTAAACTACGAGATATTCCCGTCTGTGAAACCTCCCAGGACAGATGGTCAACCGCACCTCCACCAGATTTGGGAAATTCCATTCATGCCTCTAGGCTGGTAGTAGTTCTTTCACCTTTGCCAATAACACCTCTGGTTCGACAGGTTTCTCGATAAAGACTTCTACTGGCAGATAGTCCGAATCAGGGGCAAATCGCAAAGGTGTTGTCGTATGGATAGCCGTTAACATAATGATTGGAATATCACGATATGCCTTGTACTCGGAATTGGGATCGGAGCTATGAAGGGCTAAGGCGACTTGAAAGCCTGCCGTAGCCGTGTCCATCATGACATCTAATACAATCAGATCTGGATTCAATTTTTTGACTAACTCTAACCCTTCTTCAGAGCTTTTTGCTTCACTGACCTGATAACCGGCAGCTTCTAGGGGCAAGCGTACTGTCAGTCGTTGATCAGCATCATCGTCAATAATCAAAATATGTTTTTTGCTCATCTCTCTCTCTTCCATATTTCATCTAGGATATGCTGAGTCACATCAGGGATTGCAGATTGGACAGAGGGACTGAGTTCTTCGCGCACTTCAAGCACTTCTGGTTCTACACCGTAAATGATTACTTCTTTCGGCAATTTTCCCAATGCTTGTGCAAGTTCCAGTGCATTTGCTACACCACTTTCATGCAAAGAAAACCCCTGCCCTCCCTCAATCAGCCTGACTTCCTCAGGCTTAAACCGACGCCAATGACCGGGTTTTTCACCCATTTGAACCGCGTCGATAAGAATCACACGCTCCCAACCGTCCATCCTGATCACAAGGTCAATTCCATCAAGTCTGGCAATTTCAACCACCACCCCTTCAGGTAATCGTTGACCTTGTAAGGACTCCGCTATGCGTACCCCAAGGCCATCATCTCCGTAGAGTGTGTTCCCCACGCCGAGGATCAAAGTGTGCGCTCGTTCTTTAGGAGTAGATGGACCTTGAGGCACGTCGGAAATCGGCTCGATCAGCGCCCTATTTTCAGGACATGCACACTGCATGAAATACATGGATCGTATGCCCGCACCAACATCTCTAGATCCAATTGCATTTCAGGTTCTGGCTTGTGCATCACTTTAGGAACCCATACGCGCATATCCTGTTCGAGGTTGTTAATGTTCTGATTGGTAGGGATAATGCAGTTGGCTGCGGTGATCTTTCCATTTTCACCAATCGCATAATGGTGAATTAATAACCCGCGCGGCACTTCTGCAACTCCCACACCTTCCCCTGGCATTCGTTTTACCGGTGCAGGTTCTTCTGGTTGAACCCCGCGGTTCAATAGTTCCTCAATAATGCGAATGGAATCTTCTGTGCTGTGAACAATCTCGACCACCTGAGCAGCAGAATTCAGAAAGGTATTGGTCACTTTGGGTTTCATGCCTAGGACAGCAGCCGCTTCTTTTGCCTTTGGATGAAGAAGATCATAGTTATTATTGAAGCGAGCTAAGGCTCCAACCATGAGCGATTCACGTCGGTTGCGCGTGAATTTCGCCGTTGAATGAGGCACCATAAATTCATTGGTGACCTCTTTGTATCTTTCTGGCGGGACGCGCACACCATCACTGGTAACGATATCCCCATCGATGAACGCGTACTCATCCGGCTTACTCAAGGACACATATTCCGTATCACGTTCAAACTCTGGCCAGGGTAGTTTAGAGAACAGCTCAACGGTCGCTTCAACATCTTTTCGTGAATCAATCAACCGCTGGCGCATGGTTTCCAATTCAGACATTTTCGGGAAGTGGGTAAAGCCCCCCACGACCATCGCAATGGGGTGGGTGTGGCGCCCCGTGACCATGGCACACAGATCACCGGCTAACTTTTTCATTCGCAAGGCGCGAAGGACAACCTCAGGATGACTACTCACCAGAGGGATCACACTCCCCACGCCAAGGAAATCCGGCGCAACCAACATGTAGACATGCAAAATATGGCTATCTAAGATTTCACCATGGAAGGTCAACTTGCGTAAAAGCCAACTCTGTTCGCTCAGTTCGACACCTAAGGCTTTTTCCGATGCCCGCAAAGAAGCCGTGGCATGGCCAGTAGCACAGATACCGCAAATACGACTAGTGATATGAGAAGCTTCACCATAAGGACGCCCGCGTAACATCGCCTCAAAAAAGCGGGGGGTTTCAACAACATCAAACCGACACGTTTTTAATTCCCCATTTTCCACTTCTACAACGATATTTCCGTGTCCTTCTACTCGCGTGACGTGATGGACATCAATTCGTTTGTTCATAGGACTACCCTTTCTGCAACAATTTTTCCCGTACCTGATAAGTAGTGAACATCGTATAGATCCCCATGATGTCATCCACACTCAACCCAGCTTCTGCGAGCACCTCTTTCATCGAGTCCTGATTAGGATTGCTAATAAAGCCTCGGCAGGCTTCACAAGAGGATCCATAACTTGGACAAATCGCCCCACACCCTGCCCGGGTGACCGGACCAAGGCACACTTTTCCCTTCGTGTACATACATACGTTTTCTTTCAGGCGGCATTCAACACACACGGGATAGTCTGGAATAGGGGGTTTTTTGCCCAAAAGCAAAGCTTTCACCACGGCGATAAACTCCTTTCGGTCAATTGGGCAGCCTGGGATGGCAAAATCTACCGCTATGACCGCTTCGATGGGACGGGCATCGTAAGTCTCATACCATTCCCACTTATCGCCATAGACAATTTTGCGCACTTCCTCAAGGGGATGTAAAGCTTTGAGGGCATTCACACCGCCAAGATGAGCACAAGTTCCTAGGGCAACAACCAAGCTAGCTTGCTCACGAATTGCTTTCAAGCGCTTCTCGTCGCTCTCTCGGGTGCAAGAGCCTTCGATAAATGCGATTTGGTAATCCTCTCCCTTTTCGCTCATCGCCTCCCGAAATTGAACAATTTCGACCGCGTTCAACAACTCGGGATGGTCTTGAAGCGAATCCACCACCGTGAGTTGACAACCTTCGCAACTGGTGAAATCAAAAAAGGCAATCTTTGGTTTGCCGTTGGTGCTCATAATGCCTCCTCCAAGCCCTTGATCTCGCGATAACTAAACACCGGGCCTGACTGACATGCATAGATATTATTGATTTGACAGTGGCCACACTTTCCTACGCCACCCTTCATTATCTTCGCTCGAGGGAGAGATAGATATTGCCTTCAGAAATTCCCTTTCCGAAGAATTCCATTAGGACAAAGCGATACATAACCGGAGGGCCACAAGTGATTCCTACTGTGTTGCGTGGATAAATCGAAATGTTCTTGAACAGAGTGGTCACCACGCCAACATTCCCTGTCCAAGTTTCATCACCCCGGTCAACGGTCACGTGAAGTTCAACGTCATCCCGTTCACCCCAAGCCTTCAATTCATCTTTAAACAACAACTCACCCGGATTACGCGCGCCATAAAGGATGACCACACGGCCGTAATGTGCCCGCTCATCCAAGACCTGATTGATCAGCGAGCGGAGGGGAGCCAATCCAAGTCCACCTGGAACGAAGAGAATATCCTTGCCGCGAAAATTCTCGAAAGGGAAGCCGCGTCCAAAAGGACCCCGTAAACCAACCTTGTCGCCAGGTTTGAGGTTGTGTAGTGCCGTGGTAACATCACCAACTTTGCGGACACATAGCTCAAAAGTGCCGTTGCTGCGGCTGGGAGAGCTGCTGATACTAATAGGCGCCTCTCCCACGCCAAACACAGAAACCTCCATAAATTGTCCAGGACGATGTCCTAATGACATTCCATTGGGCAATTCAATGGTAAATACCTTCTCAAGCGCCGTCATAGGACGGATATCTGCGATGGTGGCTAGGTAAGGCAGATAGATATCTTGATCTGTTTGTGGAAAGACTTGTGTTTGTGGGTAACTCGCTATGGCAACCATCTCTTAACTCCCTGCTTCCTGTTGTCGGTACAGCTCATTGAAGACGCCGACCGGTGTGATATCTACAAGGCAAGCTCGTGCGCAACGGCCGCAACCCACACAACCAAGGTGTTTATGGGCGTCCAAAATGTATTTGCCTTTGCGCATAAATCGATGACGTTGGCGAAGTGCACGACTCGTGCGGAAGTTATGCCCGCCTGCCACTGTTGCGAATTCATCTAACTGACAAGAATCCCATTGGCGCACGCGTTGCCCGTCTACCAGATTCAACTCCACTTCATCCTTTACATCGAAGCAAAAGCAGGTTGGGCAAACATTCGTACAGGCTGCACAAGCCAAGCACCGATCTCCCAACTCTTGCCACAACGGGCTTTTCATACTCAATTCAAGGATGGAGGGCAATTCACTGACATCAAAATCCAAGCGATAGGGGAATTTGGGCCATTTTGCACTAATGACGGCATTCAATTGCTGGATATCAGCTTGGTCTGCCGATTTCGCGGCGGCATATTTTGCCAATAACTGGTCGCCGGCCTGCGTGCCGACATCGACTGCGTATCGATCGCCGATATCAGTAAGATGAAGATCGTATCCCTCATCGGCTGACAGTGTCCCCATGCTTTTACAGAAAGAATGTTCATCGCAAGGATTTAAACATTCGATACTCACAATTAACGTCTTCTTGCGCCGATTCATGTAATGAAGATCGTAATGTCCACTGGAGAAGACAGTATCCAAGAGCTGAATGGCATGGAGGTCACAAGTGTGCACCCCCAAGATCACCGTGGGCGGTGTTTCTGGAGCATCTTGTAAAACTCCACCATTCTGACGGCGATATTTAAATAATACTTCTCGAGTGGGTAAGAGGAATTTCTTCGGTGGCAGGAGCGTTGTTGGATAATCCATGCATAATTCTGCAGGATCATGAATCTCCTCAAAGATATACCCCCCATTATGGGGGACAGGTCCCGCAACGCGGTAGTCCGCCATCATGCGGGCGACAAAATCGTGGAAAGCTTGTTTGGAAAGAATCGTGAGGCTCACATTTGGCTCCTCTAAGCTAAGATTTGCTCGTAATCACACCTTGTTTTTTCTCAATCTAATATACTCAAGCCTGACAGGAATGAATAGTGAGTTTTGTCACACAATTCTTTACCCATTTTTCCAATTGGACAAAATAACTCTTAATCAGTTAATCATTTCAGGCACTGGTTCAAATTGACTTCGATAAAGTTCAGCATAAAAGCCATTTTGTTGCAGCAGTTCGTCATGGTTGCCTTGTTCAACCACATTGCCATCCTTCATGACCAGAATCAAGTCGGCATTGCGAATCGTTGACAGTCGATGGGCAATAATAAAGCTGGTCCGACCGTGCATCAGCTTCTCCATTGCAGCTTGGATAAGCAGTTCGGTATGAGTATCTACCGAGCTTGTCGCTTCATCCAAAATCAACATCTGGGGTTGGATTAAAATCGCTCGCGCAATGGTCATCAGTTGTTTCTGCCCTTGGGACAAATTGGTTACTTCTTCATTGAGAACCATCCCGTATCCCTCAGGCAAAGTGCGAATAAAATGGTCAATGTTCGCAGCTTGTGCAGCTTGCACGACTTCAAGATCGCTGGCAGCCGGGTAACCATAGCGAATGTTCTCTAAGATTGTGCCATTAAACAACCAGGTATCCTGTAAAACCATTCCAAACAGACAGCGCAAATCCCCGCGCGGAAATTGGCGGATATCCACCCCATCGATTAAAATTGCCCCCCGATCGACATCGTAAAAGCGCATGAGCAATTTGACCAACGTGGTTTTTCCTGCTCCTGTCGGACCAACAATCGCCACTCGTTGACCGGCTTGGATCTTGGCAGAAAAACCCCGAATGACCATTTTTTCAGGCTGATAACCAAAATAGACATCCCGAAACTCCACCTCACCGCGCACTTCTCTAAGCGGCATGACCGTTTGCGTGTCGGGAGTTTCCTCCTCTTCCGCCAGAAAGTCAAATACTCTCTCGGCTGCTGCGGCGGTCTGCTGTAAGACATTCGAAATATTTGCAATTTGGGTAATCGGTTGGGTGAACATGCGCACATACTGAATGAAAGCTTGAATATCTCCCACCGTTATAGCTCTGCGAACAGCTAACCACCCACCCAGAATGGTCACCGCTACAAAACCCAAGTTACCCATAAAAGCCATCAACGGCATCATCACCCCAGAGAAAAATTGGGCTTTCCAAGCCGCATCATACAACTTTGTGTTCAGCTTATCGAATTTCGCCAGGCTTTTTTGTTCCCCGTTGAAGATTTTGATCACTTGATGAGCTCCAAAGGACTCTTCGACATGCCCGTTGACATGTCCTAATTCATCTTGTTGCTGAGAGAAATAGCGCTGTGAATTCTTGATGATCACCATCACCAGCCCAAATGAGAGTGGCACCATGACCAACGCCACCAAGGTCATCATCCAGTTAATGGAAATCATCATGATCAACACACCAACCACCGTCGTTAGAGAAGTGATCACCTGCGTTAGGCTTTGGTTCAGGGTTTGATTGATGGTGTCTACATCGTTGGTCAAGAAGGAAAGCACTTCTCCGTGGTTCGTGCGGTCAAAATACCGTAAGGGCAAGCGCTGAATCTTGTGCATCACATCCTTGCGCAGACGATAAGTAATCTTTAGGGCAATATCGGCCATCACCCACCCCTGCCAGAAGTTCAACAAAGACGAGATACCATAGAGACCCAAGGTAATGAATAAAAAGCGACGCACCGCACCAAAATCAATGCCGCCCCTGCCAGTCATTTGGGCAATCACCCCTTCAAATAGTTCGGTCGTTGCCATACCAAGAACTTTAGGCCCATAAATCGACAAAGCGGTTGAGATGAATGCCATCCCAATCACCAAACCAACCCACCAGCGATATTCCCCAAGGTATTGAAGCAGTTTGCGCAAAGCTCCTTTGAAGTCACGGGCTTTTTCTACTTTTCCCAGTCCGGCTAGATGAGGCCGCCCCCCAAAAGGACCGATTCCCCGTCCTGCACCCGCTGAGTTTGTGGTATTACGTTCTTTGAGGGAGTGTTGAGAGCGGTTCATGCAACAGCCTCCATGCCAAGCTGGGATAACGCAATCTCCCGATAGACCTCACAGCATTCCATCAATTCTTGATGGGTACCTTTACCCACAATCCTACCTTGATCTAAGACAAGAATTTGATCCGCATCTTTAATGCTTGCCACCCGTTGACTAACCACGAACACGGTTGCTTTTTCAAGCCGTTTTTTCAACGCCTTGCGTAAGGCTAAATCAGTTTTGAAGTCCAACGCAGAAAAGCTATCGTCAAAAATATAGATGGGTGCTTCTTTGACCAAAGCACGAGCGATGGCTAAACGCTGTCGTTGTCCGCCGGAAAGGTTGATCCCACCTTGAGAGATCTCCATTTTCAGCGCTTGCTCATTTTGCAAAATAAAATCCGCCGCTTGAGCGATCTCGATCGCCTGGCGCAATTGCATTTCATCAGCTTCATCATTCGCGAAGAGTAAATTGCTCTCGACATCACCCGAAAACAGATTGCTTTTCTGAGGGACATAGGCAATTTTTTCCCGCAAACGATGCAAGGGCAAAAGGCGGATATCGACTCCATCAAGGGTAATTCTCCCTTCTGTCACGTCATAAAAGCGCGGAATCAAGTTTAAGATCGTTGATTTTCCAGACCCGGTTGTACCGATAATGGCTGTCGTTGTGCCGGGCGAAGCAACAAAGTCAATCTGGTGTAACACATCTGCTTCAGCATCAGGATAGCGAAAGGAGACTTTTTCAAATACAACCTCCCCATGAAAAGGTTCAGGAAGTTCGAGCGGTTGGGGCGGATCAGAAATCTTCAGATCGCTTTCCAATACATCTGCCACCCGATGGGCAGAGACATCCGCGCGCGGAAATGCCATAAACATAAACGAGATCATCATGAAAGAAAAGACAATTTGCATGGCATATTGTAAAAAGGCCATCAAATCTCCCACGTGCAAGCTCGCTTGAGCTACTTGCTGAGCCCCAACACCAATAATCAAGATTGAAACCCCGTTCATGATGAGCATCATAAATGGCATAACCACAATAAAAACTCGATTGACGAACAAATTTTCCTTCATTAAGCTTACGTTGACCTGATCAAAACGGCTTTCTTCATGGTCCTGGCGGTTGAACGCCCGCACCACCATCATGCCCACCAAATTCTCTCGAGCGACGGCATTGAGGCGATCGACCAATTGTTGAATCACCTTGAATTTACGGATTGAGACCTGATAAGCAATCACAATCACCCCTATCAAGCAAACCACAGCCAAGCCAATTGTCCAGACCATGGAAACATCCTTACTCAAGGCGCGCCAAATTCCCCCGATGGCGATTAGCGGCGCATAAAAGACCATGCGCACCATCATCATGATCAACATTTGCAATTGGTTTATGTCATTCGTTGAACGGGTGATCAAGGATGCAGCCGAAAAGTGTTCGAACTCTTGGCTGGAGAAGCTTAAGACCTTAGCAAACAAAAAATGACGCAAATCGCGACTAAAACCGGCTGCTGTTCGCGCAGCGAGAAGCCCAACGGTAATCGTGCATATCGCAGATATCATCGCAATGCCAAGCATCCGCAAGCCAGTGCGTTGAATATAGCTGTTCTGCAAACGCTGATCATCCATCCCTAAAGCACGATACTCTTCGTGGATTGATAAGGAAATATTTTGGCGGATAACATTCTCACCCAAAGACTCTAACCGCTCGAAAAGCCTTTGAGCAAGCTGTTGTCGGGTAGAGAAAGGGATTTGTTTGACGACAACCGTCCAATCCATACCCAGCGGCAGCGCAGGTAACTCGCCAAACATCTCAGCACCCCATTCTGAGGACGCGCCTACACCGCTTTGCCATCCATCCATCAAAAAGACCGTCACCAGCGCCTTTCGCATCAGGGGGGTTATTTCGTCTATTTCTTTGGGGGAGAGCGTTTTTAGTACGAAGGCGTTCGTCTCCCCTAAGGCAGGAAACATGGCTTGATATCGCTCCAACCCAGGCGAACCAACATCGATCCTCTCATAGGCTTGTAATATCCGATCCTGCTCATCGGGAGAGAGGAAAAGCAGGAGCTTCTGCATTTTCTCTTCGCGGATTGCCTGAGGGAGGTCCTCTTCCACACCACCCAACTGGATGCCAACCGTCACAATCCTAGATAGATAATCGGGCAAAGCTAAGTCCGCATTGGCTTGGATAAATAACAAGAAAACAGCCAATCCCAATAAACCAAGATAAGGTTTCAAGTACTTTAATAATCTAACCATCTACCACTACCTCAAATCATTGATTTTCTCGTCGACAAAAATCAATCTTCGCAAATGGTTGCCGATTCGAACCATTTTTTTGTGATAACGACCATTTCCTCAACGAAAGGGTACAAGCGTTGTTGTGTGCTTTGATCAATTTGCGCCGCCAATTCCCGCAGCCAGCCTTGATGAACCATCATGCTTTGCTCAATCATCTGAACTCCTTTTGCGGTTAAGGACATCTGTTTTACACGCCGATCATCCGCATGTTCACGGCGCACCAGATAACCCTGTTGAACCAAGCGATCCAAAAGCTGACTTGCGGCTGCGCGGCTGATGCCAAATTCCTCGCCGATCTCGGAGACCGTACAATCACCAACTTTTTGAAGGTGATATAAAATCATCATTTGGGGGAGGGAAAGACCTTGTTGTTTGACAAAGCGATAGTGATTCTGCATGCTGATGCGCAAGAGCAAGCTCGTCCAAATCTGCAACTGACTGAGAAATGGAGTGACTTTATCCATGATCGTTCTCCAATATTAGTTAAGTAAGCTTGAATTATAAGTCCGATTATTTATTTGTCAAGGGGGGCTTGAATTGCCTCGAATTTTTTGCTATACTGAAGTTGCACCAATCAAGCCTTCTTTCAAACCAAGCCATCGCCTTGGTGCCTCCGCAAATTGGGTGTGTGTTTTCGAGAAAGGAGGTTTCCATGGAGGAAAAAGGTTCCCGTCAACCCCTGCGCATCGTGTTTGGAGATGACGGTTCTGAACACGCTTACGCAGCAGCAAAGTTCATCTGCGATTTACCTCTCCCTAGCAGCAGTGAGGTGATTGCCCTAGCTGTCTTCCCGCCCACCCGCATCAACCACTATCCAACCATCAAAGAACAGCTCGAATCTACTTGTCAACGACTGCGCGAGCGGAGTATCTCCATCCAATCTGAGGTCAAAGCTGGTGATCCAGCCGAGTCGATTATCGAGATGGCAATTCGTCAAAAGGCAAACCTGATCGTGGTGGGAGCATTAGGTTTACGGTCGACCTTAGGTATCTTTTTAGGAGGTGTTGCTCAAAAAGTCGTTGAATACGGGAATTGTCCGGTTCTGGTCGTCCGTGCCCCATACGAAGGATTGCATCATCTGCTCATCGTCAACGACGGCTCAGAACATGGCTGGAATGCAGTAGAGTACTTGAGCACCTTCCCCTTTCCAGCGAAACTTCAAGTCTCAATCATGCATATTCTTCCACCTCTTTATCCTGAAGATTATGCGACTGCTGCTTGGGGGTTGGGGAATATACCATTGCCCACTCTTTCGTCCACACGCCTTTCCAGCACAACCGAGAAAAGTGATGAAGAAAAATGGGGCGAAGAAATCTTAGAAAAGACATCTACCCTGCTCAGGAACGCTGGCTACTCGCCTCAAACTTTCCTGCGCAGGGGGGATGCTGCTACAGAGATTTTACAATTTGCGAAGGAAAAAAGTGTCGATCTGATCGCTGCCGGTTCCCGTGGACTCAGTCAAGTCAGCGCTTGGCTGCTAGGGAGTGTTTCGCGCAAATTGATTCATTATGCCAAATGCTCGGTGTTAGTGGTCAGAAAGCCATAAATCCCACAGAAAAGAGGTGCTACGATGATCGTTGCTAAGCAAGTTGCCGATCTAATCACCTTCGGTCGCTTGGGAATAGCGATTATTCTCGTCTTTTTGGGGATTCGGCATGGTCAAGACGCTCTGCCGCTCGTCATTTGGTTGATGCTAGCAGACTGGTTTGGCGATTTTTTAGATGGGAATTTAGCCCGCCGCAGCCGTAGAAAATATAAAACCTGGATTGGTGAGCACGACTTGCAAGTAGATATGTCGGTTGCCACGGGATTGCTGCTTTATTTGATTGCAGCACAAATCCTTCCCGCTGGGTCGAAAACCAACACAATCCCGCCATCATTGGGGGCGATTTCAATGCTGCCGAAGGCACTCCCCGCATTGGCCTGCTAAAAAATCGCTGGCTAGACACGTTGCGACACATCCATCCAACCCACTCCGACCCCGCCACTCATCGGGTTTCAGTGCCTTTCCTGGGCGAGTTGCGTCACCGTTTAGATTATCTTTTCGTGTATCCGAGAGAGAAGATTTGGCAAGTTCTCTATGCCGGTAAGGATGGTCGCTATGCTTTTTCGGACCATGACGCAGTATGGGCTCAGCTCGCCATCAATGGGTAATCAAAAGACTTGCCTCCCACCGCTGCGAACACGGTTGGGAGGCTTTTTGTAAAACCCTTATCTCGTCAATGTTTCGCCTAGAGCATAGGTAGGAGATAATCGTAAGCGCTCAGGGCTGCTTTAGCGCCTTCACCGACTGCTATCAACACCTGCTCGGCGAAAATGTCGGTCACATCCCCTGCAGCAAAGATGCCCGGTACGTTCGTGCGACAGAAGCAATCCACACAAATTCTCCCCTGCGCGTCGAGCTTCACCAGCCCATCGACCATCTGCGAATTCGGCACCAAACCTAGCTCAATAAAGGTGCCCTCTGCTTCCACCTCGCTGGTTTCACCTTTCGGGCTCTTGACCACCAAGCGTTCGGCAAAACGATCTCCTTTGACTTCTACGACTTGATATTTCTCTAATATGGTTACATTGGGTGAGTTCTTGACTTTTTCTCCCAATGCAGATTTTAGAGTTTCCGCAGAAGCGCCAATTAAGGTGACATGTTTGGCAACTGTTGCCAACTCGGCAACCGAACGCAAGGCTAACTCACCATCCCCCACAACCGCCGTTTTGCGATCAATAAAGAGCGGCGCATAGCTAAGCGCAGAATAACAAAGTCCGCGCATGAGAAATTCTTTCTCACCAGGCACACCCATTCGTTCTTGCTTTGTCCCTGTCGCGACGATGACCGCTTTTGCCACCAACTCCCCTCCCCCTTTGGTAATCACACAGAAGCCTTCGTCTCGCTTCTCAACTTTCTCGACCGCTTCCATGTGGCGGGCAAAGCTCAAATACTCCAACTCGCTTTTGAACTTATTTACGACTTCCAAGCCTTTGATCACCTGATATTCTTCGACCCACGGTAATTCCAAACGCCACATGGTCTTGCCGCCCAAGTCCTTCGAGACCAAAAGCGCATTCAGGCGTTTGCGAATGGCATAGATCATGGCGGTTAATCCCGCCGGTCCTCCTCCGATAATAATCAGATCATACATCGTTCATCCTCCAAAGAAATGGTTGCTGTCTAACAATGGTATAAGGCATCTGCTCGTTTAAACTGGCGCCTCGGCGATGAAGCCCTCTTTCATCATCATGTGAGTCAGATCCCGCGAGCGTTTGATGATTTTATGAGCGTGTTCATAAAGCTCTTCGTAAGTTTTGCTCACGCGGGCAACCCCTTGTTCTTGGGCTTTCATGGCTACCGCGGCCGCTTCGCGCGGGAATACTTCCCAATCATCCATATTGGGAATGATATGTTCTTCATCCAAGCGATCGCCAATATGATCCGCCAGCGCTTCTGCAGCCGCGAAACACATTTCATCGGTAATCGTGCGCGCCCGTACATCTAACGCCCCGCGGAAGATGCCTGGGAATCCAAGCGAGTTATTGATCTGATTGGCAAAATCGGAGCGGCCAGTAGCCACAATTCGCGCTCCGGCTGCCTTTGCTTCCCAAGGCCAGATTTCCGGCACCGGGTTTGCGCAGGCAAACACGATTGCGTCCTTTGCCATGGTTTCAACCCATTCAGGCAAGATCACCCCTGGACCAGATTGAGAAAGACCAATTACCACATCAACGCCTTTCATCGCTTCTGGGATTCCGCCTTCGCGACCGAGTTCGTTGGTGATTTGGCATAAGCGCCACTTATCAACATACTCTGCTTTGCGCATCTCCAGATCCTTGCGATGCTTGCCGAGAATCCCTTTGCTATCCACCATATAACATCGCGCTGGGTCAGCCCCCCAGCCAAAGATCAACCGCGAACAGGCAACATTGGAAGCCCCACTGCCGATGAAAGCAATGCTAACTTCGCTGATTTTCTTTCCGACCACCTTAAGGGCATTAATGAGTCCAGCTAGAGTGACCGTTGCGGTTCCTTGTTGATCATCATGCCAGATGGGAATTTCAGCTTTTTCTCGCAGGGTGTCTAAGATGCGGAAGCACTTCGGTTGGGAGATATCTTCCAAATTCACCCCACCCCAGCCAGGTTGAAGCATCAACACGGTGTTGATGATCACCTCAGGGTCTTTGGTATCAATCATAACTGGGATCCCATCGACGCCGCCTAAATATTTATACAGCAGCGCCTTCCCTTCCATTACAGGCAAGCCAGCTTTGGGTCCAATGTCCCCTAAACCCAAAACCCGCGTCCCATCGCTGACGACCGCCACCGTATTCCATTTGTTGGTATGCTCATAGACCAATTCAGGGTTCTCAGCAATTGCCCGACAAGATGCCGCTACGCCAGGTGTGTACCAAATTGCAAAGTCGTCAAATGAGCGCACACAGCATTTAAGGGTTGTTTCAATTTTACCTCGATAAAAGGGATGCAATACCATTGCGTCGGCGGAGGGCTTTTTGGCTTTTGCCAGTAACTCCTCCACACTTAATTCTTTGGTTCCATGGGTCATAATCTGCCTCCTGTGTGGTTAAATAGAGAAAGGTCTGGAATTTCCATAAAAGAATAGATACCGCAGAGAAAAACGCTCAAAATCATTTCTGCTTTGGTATTCTTTGCCCACCACTAAATAACCTGATCCAATGACATCGAATCCGAATCCACCCACGAGAAACCTTCATGTTGTTGCTATTCAATGCCGTGATCTTAGGAGTCGGATGTTCAAATTTATTGTACAGCGGATTTGAGTCAAAGGGATTAGATGAACATCACCAAACCCCTAGATATTCATCCTAATCAAATGGAACTTTTTTCTAGCCGTTTTATGATTCCTCTCGCTGGCTGAAGGGGTGCTATTCTCACAAAGTAAATTAAGCGCCATACAGATCATGTTAATATCTGTTAACCTATCAATACTGTTTGGTTTTCCCTATTCTGGGCGGCTTAAAATTATGATTAGTATCACTCTGTTTAGAGGTAGGATAAGTGGAACCATCTTGCCTAAGTGAATTCTCCGAGCAATCCTTAGCCTTGCTGCGAGAAGTCATCGGTCGAAACAACGAAGCGGCTCTTCTCTTGAATAGCGAAGGGAGAGTTATGACTCTCACCCCCGCCGCTGAACAAATCATCGGAGTATCGCAAAACACAGCTCAAGGCAAATTATTGGATGAATTGATTGAAATTTACAGTCAGGACCGATCGCAGCAACGCCTATTATTTCCTGCAAAAACTGTTCTACAACAATTCACCAAACTCAACAACTTCAACCATGCCTATCTAGTCTCGAAAGAGGGTAAAAATATTCCAATTGCCCTTTCATTAAGCCCGATCTATAACCAAAATCTGCTTGGTGGGGCGCTACTGATCCTTTCTGAGCTAGGCGGGAGTCAGCCAACCGTTCGGTCACAACCAGACAACGATGAAATCTATCGCTCTCTTTTCCATAACTTACCGTATGGCGTGCTGATCGCAAAATGGATGCGCGATGATCAAGGGCAACCCTTCGACCTCTCCATCCTCCAGATCAATCCTCGCTTCGAAGAACTCTGCGGCTGGAAAGCTGATGAATTAAGTAGCAAAAGCGGCTCCCAAATCTTTGGCGCTGACTTCCCCGCCCTGTTGGATGATCTGCTCAAACTGGGCGAGTCCACGCAGTCAATCCAATTTGAGATCTATGTTTCAAGTTGGGAACGATATCTTGAGATCACTGCCTTTGCGTTGGGCAGCGATCCATTGATGATCATCTTTCAAGATATCTCCTCCCAAAAACAAATTCAACGTTCGCTTGAACGCGGTGCCCAATTCTTTCAAAAGTTTCTCCAGACCAGTATAGATGCCATCATTGTCGTTGACTTGAGTGGAAAAATCTTACTTTGGAATGCC
>FWPU01005104.1_pt1 | contig 18942 bp, 15 predicted proteins | sample 2228361 | NCBI WGS metagenome assembly FWPU01 (sample SAMEA103939777, study PRJEB20133) | metagenome
TCCCGTGTTTCAAACGCAGGGGTGGCTCGAGGCAACTCAAAGAAAGGATGGGCTTTCATCGATCGGTCACGAGCGAGCGGGGAAGGTCCACGTGATAACGCCTGAGACGGATGAAGGGATGTCCTCGACAGGTTCCGGTTTCTGGTCGCACCTGCGTCCCCCGGACCGGGCAAGTGCCTGGGTCCTGGGACTGGGGGTGATCCTGCCGGTGGCCTACGTCCAGTTCGGGAACCCCGGGTTCTATCGGGAGGTCCTGGCGCCTATCGCCGGGGTCGCGGGGCATCCCTTGGCCGAGATGCACGCGCGCCTGTACCAGTTTTGCGCGGCGTTCGTGCTGTTCTTCGCTGCTCCGGCTCTCGCCTGGCGAGGGGTGCTGGGTCGCGGGCTCGGGGAGGCCGGCCTCCGGGTCGGGGACTGGCGGTTCGGATGGAAGTCGCTTGTCGTGGCCACGGCCCTGGCCATCCCGATCGCGTATCTGGCCGCGGGTCAGGCCGACTTTCAGGCCGAGTACCCGCTGTCGAGGCTCGCCGCCGCGGACGGAGGCCGGTTCGCCGCGTACGAGGCCGCGTTGCTCCTGTACTACATCGGCTGGGAGTTCCTGTTTCGGGGCTTTCTGCTGTTCGGCCTGCGGGATCGGGTCGGGGACTTCGGGGCCGTGGCCGTGCAGACCTTCCCGTCGGTCCTGCTGCACATCGGGAAGCCCGCGGGCGAGTTGTGGGGCTCCGTGGTCGCGGGGTTCCTGTTTGGCGCGTGGGCGTTGAGGACGCGGTCGGTGCTGTGGGTGATGGCGGTTCACTACTTCCTCGGGGTGGTCAACGATGTCCTGTGTGCCTCGCGGGGCGGGCTGTTCGGATGAGTGAGGTGCCTGGCGGCGAGAGGCGGAACGGATCTCGATTTGTCTCGATAGAACCTGTGGCAGACCGGGGCATCCGGCCTGGTGCATGCACGGGCGGGGTGCCCCACCGCAGGGTGGGGGTGGGTGCGTCGGCCATGCGGCTCGGGCGCAGCGGGAGGAGTCTGTCCGTGGGCCGGAGTCGGTCGGAGGCCCCGCGGGGGGCCGGGGGCGGGGGGTTGCCAGACCTGCGCTCAAGTCAAGGTAATACGTCCCAATATTATTATTGTAGCTAAGGTATCCAAGTCGAATGAATGTCCTGGTTACAGGCGGCAACGGCTTCATCGGGAGCCATGTGGTCCGGCGCCTGCGCGAGGCGGGTCACCAGGTCCGCGTGCTGGCCCAGCCGGGGACGTCGCTCCAGGCGATCATGGACACGGAGGCGTGGGTGCTGTGGGGCGACCTGCGCGTGCCCGGTTCCCTGCTCGCCGCCACGGACGGGATCGAGGTTGTCTGCCACCTTGCGGCGCGGGTCGGGGATCATGGTCCCGCGTCCGAGTATCTCGAGATCAACGCGACCGGCACCCGGAACCTCGTGGACGCGGCCCGGCGCTCGGGGGTCCGCCGCGTGGTCCTGGTGTCGTCCCTCGCCGTCCATCGCCTGCGCGGCCGCGGCATCCCCGACGGGGACGAGCACCGACCTCGCGACAATGTCGCCATGCCCTATGCCCTGTCCAAGGTCCTGGCCGAGGACGAGGTGATGCGTGCCCACGCCGCGGGGTACGTGGAAGGCGTGGTCGTCCGACCCGGCCTCTTTCCGTTCGGCCCGCACGACCGCACCTCGTTCTTGCCGCTCGTGCGCAACCTGGACCGGTATGCCCACGTGAACGGCGGGCGCGCGGTCTTTTGCACGGCGTACGCCGAGAACCTGGCCCACGGCATCGCCCTGGCCGTGGAGCACCATGCCGCTGCCGGCAAGACCTACGTGATTGCTGACGACGAACGCCCCACCTGGCGTGATTTCATTGCCCTCCTGTGCGACCTGCTGGGCCGTCCGCGCCTCCGTCGCAGCATTCCTCTGGGACCCGCGCTAGTCGCGGCCACCGCGAGCGAGGCGTGGTCTGTCCTCACCGGCCGCCCGCCCCTGCTGACCCGCTACCGGGTCCGGGTCGCCGGCCTCGATTGCTGGTTCTCGTCGCGGCGCGCCCGAGACGAACTCGGGTATGCTCCGCTTGTGGGCCTCGAGGAGGGGCTCCGCCGGACGGTCGCATGGGTCCAGTCCGTCCTGTGACTTCCGGTCCATCCTGGGGGGGTCCGCGCGATGGACATGATGCTTACCCTCTCGGCCACGCGGCTCGCGGCCCTCATCCGACGGCGCGAGGTCTCGTCCCGCGAGGTGGTCGAGGCCCACATCCGTCGCATCGTGCAGGTCAATCCCACGATTTGCGCGATGGTCGAGGACCGTTTCGCCATGGCCCGGGTCGAGGCCGACCTCGCGGACCGGGCCACGACGCGCGCTCGCGAGGACTCCCTCCCCCCTTTCCACGGCGTCCCGTGTACGATCAAGGAGGCCATCGCCTTGAAGGGGATGTCCTTCACCGCGGGGCACGTGGCCCGGGTCGGGGTCCTCGCGGACCGGGACGCCACCGCGACTGCCCGGTTGCGGGCCGCGGGATTCATCCCCCTCGGGGTCAGCAACACCTCGGAACTCTGCATGTGGATGGAGTCCGCCAACAAGGTCCATGGCCGCACCCGCAACCCCTACGACCCCTCGCGCATCGCCGGCGGGTCCTCCGGCGGCGAAGGGGCCCTGGTCGGGGCCGGCGCCTCGCCGGTGGGGCTTGGCGCGGACATCGGGGGCTCCATCCGGATGCCCGCCTTCTTCAACGGCGTCTTCGGCCACAAGCCCACGGGAGGGCTCATCCCCAACACCGGCAACCACCCGGTTGCCCACGGGGACGCCCTGCGATACATGACCACCGGACCGCTGACCCGCCGGGCCGAGGACCTGTGGCCCCTGATCAGCCTCCTCGCCGGCCCCGACGGGGAAGACGCGGGATGCCGGCTTGTTTCCCTCGGAGACCCGGGCGCCGTGGACCTGCCATCCCTCGACGTCCTCGTCGTCGAGGACAACGGCATCCTCCCGGTCCACCCGGAACTGAGGTCCGTCCTGTGGATGGCCGCGGACCACCTGGCGCGCGCCGGGGCCCGGGTCCGCGCGGAGTGCATCCCGGCGCTGCGGGACTCCGGCTTCATCTGGGCCTCGATGCTCTCCGAGGCGGGAGGGCCGTCCTACGCCGAGCGCCTGGGCGGCGGGCGCCCGGTCTCCCCGGGGCGCGCCCTGATCCAGTGCCTGTGCGGTTTGTCCCCGTACACCCTGCCGTCCATCGGGCTCGTGTGGCTCGAGCGCCTGACCGCGTCCAGGCCGGCGGACCGGCAGCGGTACGTCGAGGCCGGCCGGCGCCTCCGCGAGGACCTGTGTCGCCGGATCGGACCCCGCGGCGTCCTCCTGTTCCCGCCGTATCCGGAGCCCGCGCCGCCGCACCACCGCCCGCTCATCCCGCCGTTCCAGTGGCTCTACACGGCGGTCTTCAACGCCCTGGAGATGCCGGCGACCGCGGTCCCGATGGGCCTGGGGTCGGAGGGCCTCCCCCTCGGCCTCCAGGTCGTCGCGATTCACGGCAACGACCACCTTTGCGTGGCCGCGGCCCTCGAACTCGAGCGCGCGTTCGGCGGCTGGGTTCCGCCTCCCATCCGAAGAAGGCCCATCCCCGGCGGATCCGGATAATCCGTCTGGAGGTCCGTTTCATGGAGGAACGGCAAGCGTTCACTACCCTTCATCGGGGACAAGGGTAGTCTGGCTTGGGTGTACCGATAGCAGGGTGCAGATCGCGCCGCACATTCGGTCAGTACGAATGGATCTTCGGTTCCTGGTGTGTAACCAAGTGGGCACTCCGAGGACGGGGAGGAACGGGGCGATCTCGGGTTCGATTTTCTCCAACCAATCGCGGAACCCGACGGTGGATTCGAATCTGCCTGGTGCCCTTGAAATGCGGTTGGTCCATCGTTAGAGTAGGCGTTGTACGGAGGTGGCCCATGGAGACCGTCACGATTTCTCCGAAGTTCCAGGTGGTGATCCCGAAGGTCATTCGGGAGCAGTTGAAGCTCGTTGTGGGACAAAAGGTCCAGGCGATTGCCTACGCCGGGCGCATCGAATTGATACCAGTCAGGCCCGCCAAGGAGCTGCGGGGGATGCTCCGCGGTATGGACACGAGTCTCGATCGCGACGAGGAGGACCGGGTATGAACGTGGTTGACTCGTCAGCATGGCTCGAGTACCTCGGTGACGGGCCAAACGCATCCGAATTCGCAAAGGCGATCGAGAACTCGAAGGAGTTGGTCGTCTCGACTCTGTCCCTCTTCGAGGTGTTCAAGAAGACCACGCAGCTCCAGGGAGAGGCGGCCGGTCTGGAAGCCGCTGCCCTGATGATGCAAGGACGGGTGGTCGACGCGACCGCAACCATCGCCCTGGAAGCAGCAAGGCTGTCGATTGCCAATCGGCTTCCGCTGGCGGATTCGTTCATCCTGGCGACGGCGCGGGCCCACAACGCCGTTCTGTGGACGCAGGATGCCCATTTCGAGGGACTCGAGAACGTGGAGTACCGCCAGAAGAAGCCTTTCCCGGGCGAGTCGCCATGAAAAATCCGTCTCCTCACCCCACCGCCGGAGGCTCCAAAACCCCACTGGCACTGACGCAACCCGCTTTCCCCCAGCGCAGGAGGCCAACTCGTTCCAAGTGCTCGCGCACCAACTGCGCTTGCCCGACGCTCGCAACACGACTCACGCGAGGGAGGTATCCATTTGACTGACCTGCCGGCAACCGGTCATGGAGGGCCATAAATCGGCCGTCCGCTCCCTACTCCACCCGAAACCTGGGCGCAAGATGCCTTGTCAGGAAGCAACGATGCCTCCTCGACAAGATTGATCGTGACGCAACTCGCGTCCTTGATCCGGTCCGCTCGGCGGGAGATACTACGCCCTGCTAACCAGCGGGGGGACGATGGGCGAAGTCAAGGAAGTCGTGGGATCGGCGAGCGAGTTCCTGTGGAACACCCCGCGGGTCATGCCCTTCATGGTGACGATCCTCCTGTTCACGGGTCTCTTCCTGACCGTGCGCCTGGGGTTCGTCCAGGTCCGCCGCTTCCGGCACGGGGTGCGGGCCGTGCTCGGCCGGTACAGCCGCGCCGGGGACCCGGGAGACGTGAGCCACTTCCAGGCCCTGTCGTCGGCCCTGTCTGCCACGGTCGGGATCGGGAACATCGCGGGCGTGGCCACGGCCGTGCATTACGGCGGACCCGGAGCGGTCTTCTGGCTGTGGCTGACCGGCTTCATCGGGATGGCGACCAAGTTCGCGGAATGCACGCTCGCACAGAAGTACCGCGACGTGCACGAGGACGGCTCCGTATCGGGCGGTCCCATGTACTACATCGAGAAAGGACTCGGCCCGCGATGGCGCTGGCTCGCCGTGACCTTCGCCGCCTGCACGGTCGTCTCGTCCTTCGGGTCCGGCAACGCCATCCAGGCCTTCACCATGGCGGACAGCCTGCGCTCGGACTTCGGGGTCCCGCCGTGGGTGTCGGGGCTCGGGTCAGCCACGCTGGTCGGGCTCGTGATCATCGGGGGAATCCGGCGGATCGGCCAGGTCACGAGTTTCCTGGTGCCCTTCATGGGGGCGTTCTACGTGCTGGCCGCGATCCTGGTGATCCTGCTGCACATCGAGGACCTCCCCGCCGCGGTCGCGGCCATCGTGGAAGGCGCCTTCTCCCCGCCGGGGATGGTCGGGGGCTTTGCGGGTTCCACCTTCGTCGTGACACTGAGCTGGGGAGTGAAGCGGGGCCTCTTCTCCAACGAGGCGGGGCAGGGGAGCGCCCCCATCGCGCACGCGGCGGCGCGCACCGAGGAGCCCGTGCGCGAGGGGGCCGTCGCGCTCCTGGAACCCTTCATTGACACGGTGGTCATCTGCTTCATGACCGGGCTCGTCGTCGTGCTGACCGGGACGTGGAACGAAAAGCACCCGGAAGAGGTCCCGTTCACGGCCCAGAGCGCGATCGTGGTTGTTCGCGACGGGGCCATGGTGCGACCGGCCGGCCAGGTCCGCGACGAGGACCTGTTCACCGGAGAGGTCTTGGTCCGCGAGGGCCGGCCAGCCGGGGTCGCGCTCGTGCGGAACCACGCGGTGATGGAGGATGTGCAATTGGCGCGGAGCGGCCGGCCGTTCGAGGGGACCCTGGTCGTCCGCGCCGGGTCGCTCCAGGGACTGCGCGACCGGGATGGAACGGCCCTGTCCGGGGCGTCCGTCCGCGTCCAGGGGCGGACCCTCCTCAACGGCTCTCCCCTCACCGCCAGGTCATTTGAGGTCGGATTGTCTTCGCTGTTTCCGTGGGGCGGGACCCTGGTCACGATCGCGGTGTTCCTGTTCGCGATCTCGACCGCCATCTCGTGGTCGTACTACGGGGACCGGGCGATCCGGTACCTCGCCGGGCCACGCGCCGTGATGCCGTACCGCGTCGTCTTCCTGGTGATGCACTTCCTCGGGGCCGTGTTCTCGCTGGAGGTCGTGTGGGGGTTCGGGGACGTGGCCCTGGGGCTCATGGCCCTGCCGAACCTCTTCGCGGTCCTTCGCCTGTCAGGCCTCGTGTCGAGGGAGGCGGGCGACTATTTCCGGCGCATGAAGCCCGTGGACCGGGGGCGGTGAGTCGCGATGAGTGGCGATGGATGAGCACAGCCGGATGGAGAAACACTGTGACAGGTTGGTCTCCGCGACAGAGCAGATGTTCGCCCACGCCCACGCTTACGCCCACGCCCACGGTTGGTGAGAGGAGGATTCGGTGGCGGATGAACCGAAACGCGAGGCGCGCGGGGCGTGGGGGAGCCGCCTGGGCTTCATCCTGGCCGCGGCGGGCAGCGCGGTGGGGCTCGGGAACCTGTGGAAGTTTCCGTACCTGACCTACCGCTTCGGCGGCGCGGAAGGAGGCGAGGCCCGCGGGGCCGGCGGGTTCGTCCTGATCTATCTCGCCGCGGTCTTCGTGGTCTGCGTCCCGGTCATGGTGGCCGAGATCCTCATCGGGCGGCGCGGGCGGCGCAACCCCGTGGGCTCCTTCCGGGTGATCCGGCCCGGGACGCGCTGGCCGTGGATCGGGTTCCTCGGGGTCCTGGGTGGGGCCCTGATCCTGTCGTACTACACGGTCGTGGCCGGATGGACCCTCGAGTACGTCGGAAAGGCGGTGGCCGGGGACTTCTCGCGGTCCGAGCAGGCCGTGTCGGACGAGGAGGTCCGCACCGCGATCTGCCGGGAGGCCGGCGTCACGGACGACGCGGAGTGTCCGGCCGCGGTTCAGCGCTTCCTGGACCGCCACGGCGGCCCCGAGGCCCGCGACACGGCACTGCGCGACAAGAAACTGGAGTTGTACCCGGCCCGCCTGTTCCGCGAGTTCCTCGCGAACCCCTGGAAGCAGGTCGGCTTCCTGTTCATCTTCATGGGCCTGACCGTCCTCGTGGTCCTGGGGGGCGTGTCGGGAGGCATCGAGCGCTGGAACCGCATCCTGATGCCCCTGCTGATCGGGATGCTCGCCGTCCTGATCGTCCGGGTGGCGACCCTGCCCGGGGCCTCGAAGGCCGTGGACTTCCTGTTCAGGCCGGACCTGTCGCTCCTGTCGTTCGAGGAGGTCCTGTGGGCCCTGGGACAGGCGTTCTTCTCGCTGTCCCTCGGGATGGGGGCCCTGCTCACGTACGGGTCCTACCTGTCGCCGCGCGACCGGATCGGGACCTCGGCCCTGGCCATCGCGGGGATTGACACGCTCGTCGCGCTCTCGGCGGCCTTCGTCATCTTCGGGGCCGTCTTCTCGTACGGGCTCCAGATGAAGGGGGCCGGGATCGGGAACCTGTTCACGGCGATCCCCGTGATCTTCTTACACGTGCCGGGCGGGGGGCCCCTGACGGTCCTGTTCTATGTCCTGGTCGCCTTCGCGGCCCTGACCTCGACCGTGTCCCTCCTGGAGGTCGCGAGCGCGTACCTGATTGACGAGAGGGGGTGGGCCCGGCGCAAGGCGGTGCTCGTGGCGGCCGCCGTGATCGTCGGCCTGGGCGTCCCGTGCGCCCTGTCGTTCAACGTCCTGGCCGGCGTCCAGGTCTTCGGGCGCACGGTCTTCGACCTGTTCGATTATTTCTGTTCAAATCTCGCCCTGCCCCTGGGCGGGCTCCTGATCTCGGTCTTCGTGGGGTGGGTGTTGACCGATGGGGAGCGTCGCGCCGAGGTCCGGGAGATGCACCCGGTCCTGTACGCCGCGTGGCTGGGCGTGGTGCGGTTCCTGGCCCCGGCCGCAATCCTGGCGATCCTCGCGGCCCTGCTGCTCGGAGAGGTCAGCGGGTGAGACTGCGAGGTCTCTATGAGGCGGGTCATAGTGGATCGGCGGGCTTGCGTGGGCAAATCCCCCACGAAGCGGGTCCGGTGTGGACCGGGCATCGGATGGGAGGTGGCGACATGGAAGCGATGGGAATGAGGTTCCGGTGGGTCGCGGCTTGCGCGGGCGCCCTGTTCCTGGCCGCAGGCGCTGCGCAGGCGAAGAAGCCGGCGCCCCGCCCGGCGGCGAAGCGGTCCGCCTGCGTGGAGTGCCACGAGCAGGCCACGCCCGGGATCGTCAAGCAGTTCCTGGGCGGCGCGATGGGCCGGTCCGGCGAGGTGGACTGCTCCGACTGTCACGGGGCGCAGCACAAGGGGGCGGATGACGGGCACCTGGCCGCGATCCCGACGCCCGCGACCTGCGCGCGCTGCCACGAGGAGCAGGTGACGCAGTTCGAGGCGGGCAAGCACTCGCTCGCGTGGGTCGCGATGGAGGCCATGCCCATGCTCGGGCACCAGCCCACCCCGATCCGGGCTCAGGGCTACAAGGGGTGCGCGGGCTGTCACAAGATCGGGAACAAGGACCCCAAGAACGTGGGCGTGAGGTACGGGACCGGCGCGTGCGATTCCTGCCACACGCGGCACTCGTTCTCGAAGGCCGAGGCCCGGGACCCGCGCGCGTGCCAGACGTGCCACATGGGCTTCGACCACCCGCAGTGGGAGATGTGGTCCACGTCCAAGCACGGCACCATCTGGCAGATCGAGGGGAACAGCGGACGCGCCCCCACCTGCCAGACCTGCCACATGCAGGAGGGGAACCACGCGGTGATGACCGGCTGGGGGTTCTTGGCCCTGCGCCTGCCCGAGGACGACGCGGAGTGGCTCGCGGACCGCGTCGAGATCCTGAAGGCCCTGGGCGTGCTCGATGCCCAGGGGAACCCGACGGAGCGCCTCGAGGTGGTCAAGGCCGGCAAGGTCGCGCGCCTGACGCGCGAGGAGTTCCAGGCCGAGCGCGCGAAGATGCAGAAGGTCTGCGAGCAGTGCCATTCCGCGTCCTACGCCCGCGAGCAACTGGAAGCGGGCGACCAGGTCATCCGCGAGGCGGACCGGGTCATGGCGGAGGCGATCCGCGAGGTCCGCGCCCTGTACGCCGAGGGCCTGCTGAAGGTCCCCGAGGGCTGGAAGGTGGCGCCGGACCTGCTCCAGTTCTATGAGGCGAAGAGCGCGGTGGAGCAGGAACTGTACGTGATGTTCCTCGAGTACCGGATGCGCGCGTTCCAGGGCGCGTTCCACATGAACCCGGACTACATGCACTGGTACGGGTGGGCCCCGCTCAAGGAGGGCCTCGTCCGCATCCGCGACGAGGCCGAGAAGATGCGGCAGGCCGCGAAGGAATAGCCCGCAAGCCCCATTCGAGGATCGCAGCCTCTCTCTTCCTGGTTTCCAAGGGGGCGCGAGCGCCTGCTTGCGCATGGACCCGCGAGCGCCTGCTCGCGGCACTTCCGGCAACTCGCCGCGCGTTCTCCATCTACCTCGTGATATCGTACCGACTCGACGGAGGCGACGATGGCTGCCGGCCGGCTCGTGCTTCTTTCGGGCCTTCTGATCACGGCGCGGGCCGCGGCGGACCTCCCGAGTTGGTTCCCTCCTCCGAGCCCCATGCAGCGCGAATGGTTCGAGCACCGGGACCTCCCCTGGGACCCTGCCCCACCCGTCCCGTTCCGGGTCGCGCCCCGGTCTCTCGCCGCGCGTCCTCCGGTCACCGTGTTCGGCTACCTCCCGTACTGGAACGTGGGCAAGCCGACCCTGGTTCTGCACCTGGACCGCCTGCACGTCCTCGCGTATTTCGGCGCATCCCTCGGTTCGGACGGTGCCCTGGGCGACCTCCACCACTGGGGAACCCCCACCCTGGCCGCCCTGATCGAACAGGCCCACGGCTCGGGGGTCCAGGTCGTCCTCTGCGTCACCAACTTCGACACCGCCTCCATCTCCGCCTTCCTTTCCTCTCCCTCGGCCCGTGCCGCCGCGGTCTCCAACCTCGTGACCGCGGTCTCGGCGGCTGGCGGCGACGGCGTGAACGTGGACTTCGAGGGGCTGCCCAAGGCGAACAAGGCGGACCTCGTCGCGTTCATCGCGGACCTCAAGCAGGCCCTGGATGCCGCCCTGGGCCAGGCCCACGTCTCCCTTGCAACTCCGGCCGTTGATTGGAGCGGTGCATTCGACTACGACCGCCTCGCAGAAGCATCCGACGGGCTGTTCATCATGGGCTATGACTACCACTGGCGCGGAGGCCCCCCCGGACCGGTCAGTCCCCTCGCGCCCTCCGCGACCTGGGGAAAGTACTCGCTGTCCTGGACCATTGACGATTACATCGAATGGGGAGGCGACCACAATCGCCCCCGGTTCATCCTGGGGCTGCCCCTGTATGGCTTCGACTGGCCGACCACCGGCCCCGACATCCCCGGGACGGCCACGGCCAAGGCCGAGGCCCGGTTTTACGCCCGCTGCCAGACCGAGGCGGCCCTGTACGGCCCCCACTGGGACGCAGATTCATCTACTCCATATTATCTGTATCAAGACAACAGCTGGCACCAGGTCTGGTGCGAGGACCGGCAGTCGCTCGCGCTCAAGTACGCCCTGATCGCGGCGCGGGGGCTGGGCGGTGTCGGATTCTGGGCGCTCGGGTACGAGGAAGACCTCGACGAGGTGTGGGACGAACTCGACGCGGCGTTCCCGCCGGCGCCTCCCCCGGAGGGGGGAACTCCGGATGCCGCCTCGGAGTCCGGCGGGGGTTCGCCGGAGGAGGCCCCGGAGGCGTACCCCTCGGACCCGGAGTCCGCGGGTGACGCGGCTCCCGACCCCGTCTCCTCCGAAGTGACCCCGGACCCGGGGTCCGGCCCGTCGGGTCATTGCGCCGCCGGCTGCCGGGCCCCCGCCTGCCCCGCGGGCGTCCCGCCCGTGACGCCCCTTGCCTTCCTCGCCGGCATGCTGATATACAGGCTCGGCCGGCGCGGTCTGGTGACCGCCTCCGAAAGGACGCCGCCGCAACGCAACGAGGGGTGATGGACTGGCTGCTCGACAAGGTCCAGACCGCGGTCCTGGTCCTGGTCCCGATGATCCTGTCCCTGACCGTGCACGAGTACGCCCACGCCCGCTCCGCCTTCGCCCTCGGGGACCGGACCGCCGCGGCCATGGGCCGCATGACCCTGAACCCCCTGTCCCACCTCGACCCGTTCGGGACGATCCTCCTGCCCCTGCTGGCCATCCTGGGCGGGGGTCCCTTCTTCGGATGGGCGCGACCGGTCCCCATCAGCCCGGTGCTCTTCTCCCGGAAGATCCGCATGAAGACCGGGATCCTCCTGACCGCCGCGGCCGGACCGGCCTCGAACCTCGTCCTGGCCTTCGCCATCGCCCTGGCCTTCACCGGGTTCCGCGTCGCGGGCGTGGCCCTCCCGGACCCGGTCCTGACCCTCCTCGCCTTCACCTTCAAGATCAATGTGGTCCTCGCGGTCTTCAACCTCATCCCCGTGCCCCCGCTGGACGGCAGCCGGGTCCTCGCGGGTCTGCTCCCCGATTCGCTCGCCCGCCAGTACGCCTATCTCGAACGCAACCCCGCGTTCGTGCTCATCGCGTTCGCGATCCTGATCACGCAGGCGGGCCCCCTCCTCCAGGTCCCGGTGGGTCTCGTCGAGGACGCCATCCTCGCGCTCGCCGGTCACGGCGGACCGTGAAGGTTCTTGGTGATCACGGGAACTCTCCGATATGATCGGGTCCGGTGCGCGGCCGGAGCCTGGAGGGGGGAATGGCAGAAGGCACCGAACACCCGCGGGAACTGATCGGTCTCCTGCGGTTGATGGCCCAGACCAGCGAAGACGAATCCCTGTCCCAGTCCCTGTCCGTGGTCGCGCGGATGGCGGCCCTCGTGACCCGGGCCCCGCGCGCGGGGGTGTTCCTCGAGGACCCGGGATCCGGCGTCCTGCGCCTGGTCGCGTCACACGGACTCGAGACCGACGATTCGTCCCGGGTCACGGCGATCGCGGTCGAAAAGCAGCCCTGGGGACAGGACCAGAAGTCGCTCTTCATCCCGAGGGCCCTGCCCAGGGCCCCCGGCCCGGACGCGATCCCCCCGCCCTTCGACCAGGAGTCCCTGTGGGTTGCCCTGTACTCCGCAGGGAAAGCGGTGGGGCGTCTCGTGGTCCAGGGGCACGGTCGGACCGCGCCGGACGAGACGACCGAGGAGTTCCTCCGCCTGGTCGCCATCTACGGGGGCAGCCTCGTGGCCAAGGCCCGCCTCTATGGCGCGCTCCAGCGCCGGGTCGAGGAACTGACCGTCCTGTACGAGATCGGCCACAGCCTGTCCTCGACCCTGGACCTCGACCGGGTCCTCGGACTGATGGTGGACGGGGTCGTCCGGCTGACCGGCTGCCAGGCGTGCTCGATCATGCTCCTCGAGGAAGGCGTCCTGCGCATCCGCAAGGCCCGAGGCCTCCCGGAGGACATCGTCCAGAAGGCCGTGCGTCGCCTGGGCGAGGGGATCTCCGGCCGCGTCGCCGAGACCGGGGAACCCCTGTTCATCCGGGACGTGAACCGCGAGAAGGGCGTCGCGGCGAGCCACGCGGCGCGCTATCGTTCCCCCTCGCTCATCTGCGTGCCCCTGAAGGCCCGGGGCCGCGTGATCGGCGTGCTGAACGCGAACGACAAGCGGTCCGGTGACTTCACGCCCGAGGACTTCAACCTCGTCACTTTGTTCGCGAGCCAGGCGGCCCTCGCCATTGACAACGCCTCGCTCCACGAGCAGTTGTGGAAGACATCGATCACGGACGGGCTGACGCAGACCTACGTGCGCGCCTACTTCAAGGAGCAACTGGACCGCCTGGTCGCGGCGGCCCTCGCCACCCGGGGATACCTGGGCGTGGTCATGGTGGACCTCGACCACTTCAAGAACGTGAACGACCGGTACGGCCACCAGGCCGGGGACGAGGTCCTCAAGCAGGTCTCGATCCTCCTGAGGCGGGCCGTCCGCGCCAACGACGTGGTCGCGCGGTACGGCGGGGAGGAGTTCGTCCTCGTCCTGACCGAGTGCACGCCCCAGGTCGTCGTGACCGTGGCCGAGCGCATCCGCAGGACCCTGGAGGGCAGCCGGATCCGCCTCCCACCGCCCTCGCGGCCCGCGATTCCCGCCGCCTCCCCGCAGTCGCCGCCCCCACGGGAGGTCCCCGCCGCGCCCACCCTGACGGTCACGGCCTCCTTCGGGGTGGCCGTGCTCCCGATTGACGCGTCGGACGGCGAGTCGCTGATCCGCGTGGCGGACGAGCACCTCTACGACTCGAAGCGCGCGGGCCGGAACCGCGTGTCGTGCTCCGACCGGTGCCGCGAGGCGGCCCTGTCCTTGACGCGGGCGGCCGCGCCGGCCAGACCCGCCTGACGCCCGCCATCAAATCCGGCGCAGCACCGCCAGGTAGAACCCGTCCATCCCGTCCCGCCAGGGCAGCGTCATGGCCGTTCCGTCGGGTCGCCGCAGGGGGGAGGGGAGGGCCACGGGCTCCAGGCGCAGGTCATCCCGCCCGGCCAGGACCGCGGCCACGACCTCCGGGCCTTCCTCGGGCGCGAAGGAGCAGACCGCATGGACCAGGCGTCCGCCCGGCCGCAACAGGCCCACGGCCGCCGCCAGGAGGTCTCGCTGGACCGTTGCGGCTCGCGCGAAGTCCTCCTCGCGTCGCAGGTATCGGACCTCGGGCCGGCGCCGCAGGGTCCCGATCCCCGTGCATGGGGCGTCCACGAGTACCGCGTCCGCCCGGCCCGCCAGGTCCGCGGGAAGGTGCCGGGCGTCCGCCGCGAGGAACGCGGGCTCGCCCACCCCCACCTGACGGCACAGGCGGCTCGCCCGGGCAAGCCGGCGTGCGTCCTGGTCCACGGCGATCACGGTGCCACCGGGCGCGCGTGCCAGGATGTCCGTGGTCTTGACGCCCGCGCCCGCGCACAGGTCCACGATCCATTCCCCGGGCCGCGGGTCCAGGACCTGGACCGCGAGCATGGACGCCTCGTCCTGGGGGATCATCCACCCCGGGACCCAGGGTCCACCGCCGGGGGCGCCCGGACCCGGACGCAGCACGCTGCCGCCCGTGACGACGACCCCGTCGGTCGCGAACCGCGTCGGGGCAGCCACGACCCCGGCCTCTCGCAGGAGCGCGATGACCTCGTCACGTCCCCCGCGCGCCCGGTGGACGCGGAACACGGACGGCGCCGGATCGGCCAGGCGCGCGGCCTCGTCCTCCAGCGGGTCGCGCCCGAGCACGGCCCTCATCCGGTTCCACGCGGGCTCCGGGAGCGACCAGCGGGTACGTGGGTCCATTTCCGCGACCGGGTCTCCCGCGTCCCGCAACCGCGCCTCCAGGGCCCGCCCGACCGCATTGACGAGCCGGGCCGCGCCCTCGCCCTGACACCTGCGGGCCGCCTCGACCGCGGACGACACCCGCGCATGGGCCGGCACGCGTTGCAGGAACAGGGCCTGGTACGCCAGGACCAGCAGGACCTCGCGGACCAGCGGGGACACGCGTCCGAGGCCCCCGCGGACCAGGTCCCCGACCACGGTCATCAAGGCGAGGCGGCGCCGCAGGACTCCCATCACGAGTTCGTGGAGCAGGCGCGCGTCCGGTTCGCGGTCGGCCGGGTACGCCCGCAACGCCCGGTCCAGGAGGTCGGTGGACCGGCTGCGGCCGCTCAGGGCCGCGACCAGGATGCGGGCCGCGTCCGCGCGAGGGTCCACGAGGCGAGGGCGTGCGGGCCTCGATGGGCTCCTTGCGCCCGTCCGCGCGCCACGCCCGGATGTCATGGGATTCGCTCTCCGGCGGGTCCCTCTTCCTTCAGGGCCCTCGTGACCCACGGCATGCACAACAGCCCAATCACGGACCGCATCAGGACGAACATCACGATGGTCGCCGTGGAATAGGCGTCCACCACGGCCCAGGCCCCGGAGGGCGCGTGCGGCCCATAGAAGTGCCGCATGACGACCTGGGTGGACCCGAGGCCCGCCACCGAGATGGGGATGAAGATGATGAACGCGAGGATCGGCTGGTACACGAAGAGGTCCCCGAGCGGCACCTCGATGGCGAAGGCCCGCAGCAGGAAGTAGTTGCTGATCACGTACGACGACACGAACGCCATCCGGAGCAGGCAGAGGCCCGCGTATTCCCCGGGTCCGACCGCCCGGAACGCGGACAGCACGTCGTGGCGCAGGATGCGGCGCACGAGGCGGGACAACCCACCCGCACGCCCCTCCGTGACGCCCCGCTCCGCCCCGGCGTCCGCCCGGCGGATGCGCGCGAGGCCGCTCAGGACCGGACCGCCCAGGACCCCGGCCGCCGCGAACGCGCCCAGGGTCCACTGGACGCCGGGTTCCGCGAAGGGGCGCGCCCCGCTCGCGAGTCCCCCCAGGACCAGCAGCCCCAGGGCCCCGAGGTCCAGGAAGTTCAACAGGATGAACGGGCTCCCCGAGGCCGCGAGCCCCCGGTCCGATCGCTTCGAGACCAGGGCCGCCATCATGGCCAGCGCGAGGTTGTAGTTCAAAACATTCAGCAAGTACGATGCGCCCTTGATCCGCAGGAAGTCGGGGAGGCGGATCCGGAAGCCGGCGCGGCCCAGGACGATCCGCACCGAGGCCGCGTCCGCGAGCCAGACGAGGGGCACGGACAGGAACATCGTCACCAGGAACAGGGCCTGGTCCGCGTGGACGAACGCGTCCCAGGCCTGGAGAAGGTCGGTGGTGACCCCCATGTACGCCAGGATGAGCAGGGTCCCCCCCCACGCGAGCGCGACCCGCCATCGGCCCTTGCAGGCCGTCCGAATGGGCAGGGGCGTCTCCGGAGGGGCCGGGTGGCCCGGGGGCGTGGGCGGGTGGGACATGTCGTGACATTCCCGCATCGTGGGCCGCGATTGTAGTCCGTTTCGGCGCGGTCGTGTCCGCCGCGTCAGAAATTCACGACCCGGTCTGAATCGAGCACCAGCATCCCCAGTTCCCCGAGTTTGGCCTGGCGGCAGCCCTCGATCAGGTCCTCGGGTCGCAGGCCCCGAGCCGCCATGCACGTCTCGCACACGAGCACGAGCCCCTTGCGGATCACCGGGATCAGCATCTTCTCGACGTTGTAGTACCCGTCCGGCGTCTTCTGCCCGGCCCGGGCCGACCACACGCTGTCCCCCACCAGGAACACGGTCAGGTCGAGGTCGTCCTCCAGGTGGATCAGCGTGTCCGCGAGCCGAAGGGCGTTGAAGACCCGCTCGCTCCCGTACGGCGCGTCGTTCAGGATCAAGGTCACCTTCATCGGAGCCTCCTTCCTTGCCATTCAAGGGGACGATGCGAACCGGATGTCCTCGAGGGGATGGACGTCCAGCAGGTTGGGCTCGAACCCGCGCACCCGCGGGTTCAGCAGGTACAAACGCGTGTAATGATACAGGGGGAGGATCGGCCGGGCCGCGAGCAGGCGGGCCTCGGCCTCCCGGAGCAGGGCCCGGCGGGCCTCGGGGTCGCGCTCGACGCGAGCGCTCGCGATCAACCGGTCATACAAGGCGTCCGCGAACCCCGGGTAGTTCGACGGCCCCCGCGACTCGAAGACCTCGAGGAAGTTGCCGGGGTCCACGACGTCCGCGCACCACGACGCCCTGGCCATCTGGAAGTCGCCCCGCCGCACCCGCTCGAGCAGCATCTTCCACTCGAGGGCCTGAAGCCGCACCTCGATGCCCAGGTGCTGCCGCCACTGGGCCTGCACGAACTCGCCCACCAGCCGGTGGGCCTCTCCCTGGTTGTAGAGCCACGTGAGCGGGGCCATGGGCCCTCGCTCCGCCTCGACCGCCGACAGGACCGCCCTGGCGCGCGCCGGGTCGAACCCCTCCCCCGCTGGTGGGTCGTAGCCGGTCGGGCCCCGGATCACGTGCGGGACGAGGGACCACGCAGGGGCCTGACCGCCCATCAACACCTCCCGGACCAGGCGCTCCTTGTCCACGGCGAGGTCCAAAGCGCGGCGCACGCGGGCATCGTCCAGGGGCGGACGGTCCACGCGCAACACCGTGTAGTACGTGCACAGGACCGGGTCGGCGTGGAACGCGTCCGTCAGGCGCCGCGCCTGCGGGATGAGGTCACGGGTCAGGGTCCCCTTCAACCAGTCCACGCGACCGGCACGATACCAGTCCCAGGCCGTCCTCTCGTCTTCGAGGAACACGAATTCCACCCGGTCGAGCGCGACCTCGTTCGCGTTCCAGTAATGAGGATTCCGCTCGACCACCACGCGGACCTTGGGGTCGGTCTCCACGAGCCGGAAGGCCCCGTTCCCGACCATCCGGCCCGGCCGGGTCCACCGCTGCCCCTCGGCCTCGACCACGTCCCGCCGGACCGGCGCGAAGGCGGGGTAGGTCAGCAGGGACGGAAAGGACGGCGTCGGGGCACTCAGTCGCACTTCGAGGGTGGCGGAATCCAGGGCCCGGACCCCGAGGCCCTCCGGGGAGGTCCGGCCTTGCCGGAACGCCCTGGCCCCCTCGATCACGTCGAGCAACGGGGCCGAGCGCGACCCGGTCTCGGGGTCCAGGACCCGGCGCCACGCGTACACGAAGTCCTCGGCCGTGACGGGGCGCCCGTCGGACCATCGCGCCTCGGGTCTGAGGCGGAAAATGACCGTAAGTCCGTCCGCCGAGACCTCGTACTCGCGGGCCACGCCCGGCCTCGGGGCCCCCTCGCCCACCGGGGGCCGCAGGAGCCCCTCGAACAGCGACCTGGCGATGGTCGTGGACGATTCATCGGCCGCGAGCGACGGGTCGAGCGTCTCGGGGTCCCACATCGCGACTCGGAAGACGCGATCGGGCCTGCCTGTCGCCGGTCCGTCGTCACCGGGACACGCGCGGCAGCCGACTGCGAGCACGAGCGCGAACGCAACGAGGATGACCGTGGGAGGAGGGGCCGGAGGTCGGGGGTTGCGATGCCCGGTCGCGTCCACGCGACGACGTCCCCCTGGGGACGCCCCCGATGGCGCCATGGTGTTCCATCGCAGGATCGCGACCACGCTGCCTCACCGCCCCCCTGGGGACGCGAGCGCCGCTCGCGTCATCCCCCTTGTTCGCGTCCGGCCCTCTTCCCTGCCCGCGTCAGGGCGCCGGAGGCGTGGTCGTGCTCCCCTGGGGCGGGGGCACGGCCGCGGGCGGTTCGGCCGCTGGCGCCTGCGCGTCCGGCCCCGCCGGGACGGCCGGCTGCTCGGGGGCCGGCGCCTGCGCATCCGGCCCTCCCGGGGCCCCGGCCGGGGCCGGCGGCGCCGGCGGTTGCAGGACCGGGGTCTCGACCTTCTCGTTCGCGAGGGCGATGAACCGCGCCACGTCCTTCAGGAGGCCCTCGCACTCGTCGCTGTTCGTGGTGCGCGAGGCGCGCTCGCACGCCGGCGTATTCGGGGCCTGGTCGCACACGGCCCGGGAGAAACGCGTGCACGGGTTCCGGCCGCAGCCCGCCAGGACCGCGACCGCGCCGATTCCCATCACGATGGCGGCTCTCAAGGTCGTCTCCTCCTCGAGGGGTTCCCCCACCGGACCCGCGGCCCGGCATGGGAACGTAGTCTAGCACGCGCGGCCCGTCGTCGTCGGGTCCACGTCGACGATCAAGAGTGGTCGCGCGCAAGACATTCCCCACTCGCTCGTGACCGATCAGTGAGAGCCCATCCTTTCTTTGGGTTGTCTTGAAC
>FWPU01007886.1_pt1 | contig 18938 bp, 15 predicted proteins | sample 2228361 | NCBI WGS metagenome assembly FWPU01 (sample SAMEA103939777, study PRJEB20133) | metagenome
AGTGTGCGGCTCCTGTCCGGGTGCCCGAGGATCCTCTCGGGCAACTCCGGGTGCGGCACCAGGAGCTCGGGCTTGCGATTGATGCGGAGACGAGCCGGCCGGACTGGTGCGGCGAGACCATGGACTATGAGCTGGCCGTGGCCGGGATCCTGGCTGCGGATGCATAGCCGGAAGACGGACGCGACGGAGCGCGTCCCTCCAGAGAGGGATCCGGGTCGTGTCCGGGACGAACGGTGAACGGACGGCGGACGTGACCGAAGCCCATTCCCCCGGCCGGCCACGAAGACGGACGCGACAGAGCGCGTCCCTCCAGAGAGGGTTGAGGCCATCATCCCCCCACCAACCAAGAAGACCCACTCACCCGGGGACCGTGTGAAATCGGTGGTCAGACCGGTAGTGGCGGAACAGGCCCTACTCATCGCGCAAACTCATAGGTAATCTCCGTAACGCGCCCACGCCAGTATCGCCAAAGACCCTCCGGCAGTTCCCACGCCACTTCACCCGCCAGCGGGATGCGCATGCCGCCTCGGACTTCATAGTCCCAGAACCTTCCTTGCCAAGGTGTGACGACGAACCCGCCATTCACGGCGCGGTAGCGCGCAGCAGCCCGGACAGTGCTGAGCAGCCCTTCGGCATCAAAACGGAAATCAAGCGAAACAATGGTCGCGCCATCCGTGAGCGTCGCTCTGGCCGACATGTCGTCAATGGCCTCCCAACGGACACCTTGACTGGGCAGTAGCGCGGTCGGGTACAATGCCGCCTCTGCCAGAAAGCGCATCAGCTCGCCCTGCGCGGCCTCGGGCGTTCCGCGCATGTCGGCAAGGGTTACTAGGCCGAGCAACTGTGCGTGCAAGATACCCTCGCCGGCAACATAGGCATCGTGAACGAACACATTCAAGCCCGGCGCGATGGCGATGCGCCCATCCCAGTCGAAACCAGGGCGCCGCGTGATGGCTACTTGGGAGGATGTAAACCGACTCCACTTCGCCCCCGTCTCGCCCATATTGAACTGCCCTTCGTGCGTGAGTCGTGCCGCACAGACCATGGGTTGACCATCATTCAGCACTGCGTGAAAGTATCGGCGCACTGGCGGTGGCAGGTCTTGTATTTCTCCCGCGTCATACGTTGCCGGGCTGATAGGGAGGCGTGCCGCCTCCAGCCTGGCGCGTAACTCATGGGTACCTTTTTTCCAACGAAATGCTCCGTAAGCGATGACGCCAGCGGCCACGACCAACAGCGCGACTATGAAGAGAGAGGCTGCCTTTAACCACATGGGGCTTCCAACTCCTTTGGACTGCTCAGGAATGGAGCAACCCGACTCGAAATCTATCAAACTGTTTATGTCTCCCAGACACAGCGGCTGTCAGGATATCACCCGGCGGCGGCCGGGTGGGATTCCCGAGACAGCCCGGCAGGTTAACCAGGTGACTCATTCTGAATGGTCTGGCTTCCTGAGGGAGACCATCCTGGCACTTCGATAACGCGCTCCACTGGCGTTCCGCATGTCTGCTCGCCCCAGCCTTGAAGTGCGCCTGTCAAGCCTGGTTGCAGCCCTGCAGCGCCGGCAGCTCGCCCTCTCTCGTTGAGATCGTGATTTCCCGGCTTCGCAGCATGGCTCAACCAGTTCCCTGGCTCAATCAGCATGATGACGGCTCCCCTTGCGCCAAGCCCAGACTGCCGTACCCCTCTCCCCTCAAAACGGAAAGCCCAGGGAGAAGTGAAACTGGCCCCGGTCCAGGGGCGGGTTGGACTGGAGCTGGTAGCCGTACTCGAGGCGCACCGGGCCCACGGGCGTATGGACCCTCACGCCCGCTCCGGCCGAGCACCGGAAACTCGACAAGCCCACTTCCTGCCATCCGCTGGTGAGAGCCCCCGCATCGAAAAAGACAACGCCGTTCAGGAGCCTGTACACCGGGAAACGCACCTCCAGATTCGCGAGGATCCGCGTGCTTCCGCCCAGCGGGTTGCCGTCCGCGTCGAGCGGGCCGAGCTTGTCCTGGGGGAAGCCCCGTACCGTGTTGTTGCCGCCGGCAAAGAGCAACTGCGAGGAGGGAACCACCCCTGTCCCGCTGTAAGGCTCCACGTGGTCCAGGCTTATGTTCTCAGCCAATACCAGTCCAGCCGCCGGCTCCTGATACCAGCGCGCCTGCAGGCGGCTCCGGATGAGCGCATCGTCGCTTCCCCAGAGCCGGTTCGACACACCCACCCCGATCTGCCCGTAAAAACCCTTGGTCGGGAAGAGCTTGTCGTCGCGGCTGTCCACGACGAACCGCGGCTCGACAAAAACATTCACGCTCGACTCTGCTTCCGGTGCCTTCGGGTCCTCGCTCGCCACGTCGTAGATGCGGCTCCATTCAGCCGTAACGGCGATGGAAGGGGTGTAGCGCTTCCTCAGGGTTCGATACAGGCTTCCCTCGACGGAAAGCTTTTGCTCCGTGTAGGCCTCGAGAAGCTTTCGGTCGAACTTTGCCTGAACGGTGCCAGCCAGCCGATACCCCAGCAGGGTCGGGTCGGTGTAGGAAGCGCTCCCCTCGACTCTCTCCTGGCCGCCGATGATCGAAAGGCGCGCTTGTTTGAGCCGTCCCAGCAGGTTGTCCTCCCGAACCGACAGGAGGCCCTCGGCCCCGGTCTCAGAGTCGTATCTGAGACCGATTTCGGTCGCCAGGGAATTCCTCTCCCTGAGCTGCAACAGCACAGGCCGCTCAACAACCTCCGGAGCGGCGCCGCCGAGAGCCGCGGCCATGGCCTTGGGGTCCAGGCCGGGCGTGCGGATCGTGATTCCCTTGAACATGCCCGAGTCGTACAGGCGCTCCCGGCCCCGGGCGAGCTCCTCCGTGTTGAGGGGCTGCCCCTTTTCAAGGTGAAGGGCCTTGCGGACGGTTCCGGCCCGGGTCTCGTAGTTCCCTGTGACGACGACTCCCGATGTCTGGAACAGGGGGCCTTCGTCCACGCGGAAAGTCAGCTCGACGGCTGAGCCTTGAACGACTTCGTAAGAGGATTCCACCTTCGGGGCCAGGTACCCTCGTCTTCCATAAAAGGCGGCGATTTTCTGCTCGACCTCCTCCAGGCGGCCGTCGTAAAAGGCCGCACCGCGCCCGAGGGCGATCCTTCTGCGCAGAGGTCTCACGAATTCCTCTCTCACTCCCTGCAGGGAAATCCGGCTGATGGTGTAGCGGGGCCCTTCCTGAATCCGCGCCGCAAGAACCAGCCTGCCCGGCTTCTCCTTGTCCGCCTCCAGGGCGGGCTCGATCTTCACATCGCGAAAGCCTTCGCGCAGATAGAAGTTCTCGAGCGCCGCCAGGTCTTCCTCCCAGGTCTTGGCCTGAAAACGGCCGAGCCGCCCGAGCAACAGGTTTCGCTTTCGGGTGAGGATCTGGCTCCTGAGCCTGCGGTCTCGGATCTTTTCGTTTCCCTCGAATTCGATCTCCGCGATGAACCCCTTCTCACCCTCCCGGATCGTGAAAGCCGCTTCCACGGCATCTTCGGTCTCCACGCGCGCGGAGCCAACCTCGGCAAAGGGATATCCCTTCTGCTCATAGAGCCGCTGGATCGCCCGGCCGCTGTCCTCGACGTCGAAGAAGCCGATCCTGCCTGTTTCGCGGAACACGGTCGCCTTGAGGATCTCCTTTTCCCTGAGCTTGCGGTTGCCCTCGATCTTGACGGAAAGCCTCTTGCCTTCCTCCACCCGAACACGCAGGACCGCGCGGTTCTCCTCTGCCTCGAATTCCAGGGGCGCGGCCGTGATCCTGGCGGCCGGGTAACCAAGGTTCTGGTAATACTTCCGGACAGTCTCGATCTTCTTGCCGATGCGCTCCCCCTTGAGCCTGAGCCGGGTTTTCAGCATGGCCCGGACCTTTTCCGGGTCTCCGTGTTCGACCCCCTCCACGACAACAGCGGCGAGCTTGGCTCCTCTGCCCTTGCGGATCCGGTACTCGAGGACCACGCTCCCGTCCCTGGAATCCCGGGTCTCGGTGAAGGTGACGCCCGTCTCGTACCAGCCTCTTTCTTGGTAGAATTCCTGGATCCGCACCACTTCCCCCGGAAGGAGAGCCGGATCGAACACGTCTCCTTCCTGCATGTTGAGCACACGTTTGATGGAGGAGGAAAGGATCGGGAAGTTTCCCCGGATCCGGATCTGGCGCACTCTTTCCACCTGGCTGAGGTCGAACAGAACCGACTTGCCGGCCACGCCAGGCCGCACGTACACTTGCACGGATCGAAACAGCCCGGTTTCCTCGAGCATCTTCCGCGCCTCCTCCAGGAGGCCTTCGGTCGCCCGATCGCCTGCGCGAAAGGGGATGAGCGGAGCGAACCGGGAAGGCGGAGGGTATGGATAAAGGGTTTGGATGGCTATTTCTTCGATCGTGAAAGGCTCTTCTGCAGCACCTGGGTCTTCTGCGCCGGCACCTGAGGAAAATGCCGCCCAAAGGGAGGCAAGAAGCAAAACCGAGGAGAGACGCCGCTTCAAGGGGGGCTCCCGAAACATCCTGCGGATCGCGCGAAAGGGTCGAAGCATGGCGGCTCATTCTTGCATGCGCCTCCGGGGAGTTCAAACTTCTCGTGTTTTCCGACAGAATAGAGTCGTTTCGGAGGTGCCGTCGCGATGAACGAGTCGATTCCCTTCCGGTACTGTCCCTTCTGCGGAACCCAGGTGCCGGTCGTGATGAGATTCCCGAAGATTTCCATCGTTCTCATGGCCCTTATGGCCGCATCGATCACCCTCACGCTGTGGCTGTTTCCAAGGTTCGTCCTGATCTTCATTTTCCTTCCCCTGGGCTTCGGTCTGTGGAGGCGCAGGGCCCACTGCTCGATCTGCGGCCGGCCCGTTCCGGGGCCAAACCGAGGCGCACCAGGGCGAGACTCGTGAGCGGCAAGGCTGAACCCCGGGTTCTCTACGAAAGTCCCTCGACCCTGGTCGTGGACAAGCCCGCAGGCCTGCCCGTGATCCCGGGCAGGAGCCCGGCCGAGAGTTACTGCCTGAGGCAGTGGGCAGCCGAGCGGTATCCGGGCTCTCCGGTCTTCGTTGTCCACAGGATCGACAAGCCCGCAAGCGGGCTCGTCCTTTTCGCCAGGAACGGGGAGGCCCACCGGGCGTACTGCCTCGCCTTCGAGCGGGGCAGCGTGGACAAGCGCTACCTGGCGGTGGTCGAGGGGAGCCATTGCCCGGACACGGGCGAAATCACCTTCCCTCTCGAAGAGTCGCAGCAGCTCAGGTGCGTGGTCCGCTCTCAGGCCGGAGGGGAGAAAAGACCCTTGCACACGGCCTTCCGGGTTCTGGAGAGGTTCCGGCACTTCTCCCTTCTTGAAGTGAGACTTCACACCGGATTCCGCCACCAGATCCGGGTGCACCTCAAGGAGATCGGCCATCCTCTGGCCGTGGATCCTCTTTACGGAAGACGCAGCGCCCTCTACCTTTCGAACCTCAAGGCCAGGGGGAAATACAAGTGCAAGGGGGAAGAGGAAAAACCCATCATCGCCCGGCTTTCCCTGCACGCCTTCTCCATCGAGTTCGCCGAGCACCCCGGGGGCGAAGTCCGGCGTGTCGAGTCTCCCCCGCCCCGGGATTTCCAGTATCTCGTCAAGGCCCTGAGGAAATACGACGTGTGAGAAAACGAGCACAATGCGTTCCGCAGCCGAGGTCCATCGGTTGCTGCTTTTAGCCTTTTGGTGTACGGAAGAAATGAATAGGAGGGCATCCAGAAAACCCTCTTCAGGGTCGGAAGATTGGAAAGGGCGCTGAATTACTGGGTGGATGAGAAGAAGGCCTTGTGACGCTGAGTTATGGACCGCGCTCCTGCATCGTGTATGTTCTAAACAAGGGCGGCGAAGCTTTCGGGCTGTCCAGCATGCTTCGGGAGTCGGTCTATGCCGCCACCGCAGAATGCAAGGCCCCCAGCAGGATAAAGAAGATCCATAGAGAACAGATGGAAAAGCTGCTTGCAGCTCATCCTGAATCGGGCCGTCTTTTCTTCAAGTTCTTGGCTGGAACGCTTTTTCAGAGAATGCTCGATAGCTGTAATTCGCTGCTTTCCACGTATCAGGGGGCCGGTGCGCCTTCGTACGGTTAATCCCAGGACGATTCCTTCTGGCAGGAGTCATTAGCCCGGGCGCACGAGATTCCCGGTGAACACCATCACCTGGTGCCTCACGGGTCTCTCTGCGTCGGCCTTCTCAAGACAAGCCGCCTTCCATACAGCCTCAACGAACGTCCAGGGGCGCCTTGGGGAGCCCTCTTGCTCCCGTCTCGCTCACAAGAACAACCGCCCGTGGCCCAGGCGGGGCTCTTCGCGGGTCCTTGCCTCCCACGGACCCCCTTTCGGACAGCCTCCAACGGCCGGAAGTTGCCTTCCTAGACCGCTGTGCAACCCGAACAGGCAAAGGGCCGCAAGGGGTTCTGCCCAAACCCAGAGCCCGAACCGAGCCTGGCCACCCTTCTTGCAGCCCCCGGGGTCCGGGCCGAATCAGAACAGACCCGTGACCTTTCCCGTCTGGAGGTTCACGTCAACCCGACGGAAAGCCGGATTGGAACTCGTGCCCGGCATCAGACTGATCGTGCCCGTGCAGGGACAGATGTACTTGGCGCCGCTGTAAAGCATGAAGTCCCGCACAGCAAGATGCCAGCCCTTGGGCACGCCCTTCTTGGTCGGGTCGTGGCTCAAGCTCAGATGCGTCTTGACCATCATGGTGGCGTAATCGTTGTACTTGGGATCGGCTTCAAAGCGCTTCGCCTTGGCCTCGGCCTCGGGTGTGTACGAGACCCCATCGGCTCCATACACTTCCCGGGCGATGGTTTCGATCCGCTGCCGCAGCGGCATTTCGTTGGGATAGAGAAACTCGAAATCCACTCTCTCTTTGCAGGCATCCATAACCGCGTCGGCCAGCTCCAAGGCCCCTTCGCCGCCATATCGCCAATGCCTGGAAACCGCGGCCCGGGCGCCCTCTCTTTCGGCGGCTTTCTGGATGATCCTGATTTCTTCTTCGGTGTCGGTCGGGAAGACGTTCACGCACACAACCGGCTTGATCCCGGACTTCTGGACGATCCGGATGCAGTGAACCATGTTGCTGAGTCCGTCTTCCAGCCAGGACAGCGTCTGGGGAGTGCAAGTGAAATACTCCTTCGGCAGGGGTTTGCCCGGCGGGCACGGGGGAGCCCCGGCGTTCACTCCGTGGGCCTTCAGGCCGCGCACCGTTGTCGTGATCACCGCCACGTTGGGTTTCAGCCCGCTCACCCGGCACTTCACGTTCCAGAACTTCTCAAAACCGAGATCTGCGCCGAAGCCGGACTCGGTGACATGGTAGTCGAAAAGCTTCAACCCGATCTGGTCCGCCACGATGGAGGACTGCGCCACCGCGATGTTCCCGAAGGGACCTGCATGCACCAGAACGGGCTGGTATTCAACGGTGGCACACAAGGTGGGATTGATGGACTTCACCATCCAGGCAGTCATGGCGCCGGCGCATTCCAGGTCCTCGGTGGTGACGGGGTTGCCCTTCTTGTCATAGGCCACGGTGATCGCGCCCAGGCGCTTCCGCAGGTCCGCCAGGTCGCTGAACATGGACAGAATCGCCATCACTTCCGAAGCGACAGCGATGGCGAAGCTGGAATCCATCATGAAGCCGTCCATTTTCCCGCCCCGGCCGATGGTGATGTGGCGAAGGGCCTGGGCACACAGGTCGAAAACCCAGCCCATGGCCACATTCTTGGGGTCTATGTTCAGCCGCCTCAAAGGGATCCTGGCCAGTTGCTCGTCGTCGTAGTTGAATTCGTGCTGCATCCTGGCGGTCAGCGCCACCATCGCCAGGTTGTGGGCGATCATGACGGCGTTGATGTCGCCGGTCAGGCCCAGGGTGAAATCCGTAAGGGGAATGAGCTGGGAGATGCCCCCGCCTGCTGCGGAGCCTTTGATATTCATGCTCGGACCGCCGGAAGGCTGGCGAATGGCACCCCCCACGTTCAGCCCCCGCTTGCCAAGGCCTTCGATGAGACCCATGGTGGTGGTCGTCTTCCCTTCGCCCAGGGGAGTAGGAACGATGGCCGTGACGTCAATGTAATAGCCGTCCGGCCTGTCTTTCAGGCGTTCCCGGATGGCCATGTAGTCCACCTTGCCGATCTTGCGGCCATACGGAATCCTCTCTTCCGGCAGAATGCCGATTTTGTCGCACTGAACATCAAAATTCAGGTCTTCTTCCGCGAGCTCCGAAATCTGCCAGTCTTCCTGCTTGGTGGGGTCGTATTTCGCCATGTCTCTATCCTCCCTGTGGCACAGTACGGATATAGCGCTCACCGGGTCTAAACACTGCCCGGGCTTTCGCCCCTCGTAGGCAGGCGTCCACCTCGACTATCGACTTCGGCCCTTCTCCCGCGCAAACCGATCGAATCAGGCTTTATTCAGCCCTCCAATTCTGTTCAAGATCTTTATGCAATACGTCGCCCAATCCACCCACCTCACTTCGTCGATTTCCCCTCTCTCGAACATCTCGCGAGAGGCATCATCGATAATCGGGTCTGCGCCCCCCGCCGAGAGTTGATACATCCTTCTGATCTCTTTCATCGCAGCCCGGTAGATGGATTTCTCCGTCGGGCGGAGCTCGATCACCTTTCCCATGGTCAGCCCTCCCTCGCGATTCCTTGGTCAAACGTTGCGGTTTTCGTTCTACGAGATTCGCGATGGCCATCGCCGACTCACAATGGGTGTCAAAAAAAAAGACTTCTGCCCGTCGGACAGAAGTCATCAGCTCTCACCCAGATAGGCGGGCGTTAGGCGGACTTCATCGCCATACCGATTTGAAGCCTACCTTCTTTATGCATACTAGGCCAAAGTGAAACGGCAGGTCAAGGAAAAAACGACGGAGGAACAGCTTGTGGCTTCTTCCGCAAGATTCGCGGCGCCGCGAAACAGACTCACGGCAGCCGGATTCCGAGAGCCGCGAGCCTCTTCTCGACAAGACGCTCCCAGCCCCGGTTGGCCGCCGGGTTCGCCGGACTCGGATGCGGAAGGGCGGCCACACGCAGATCCAATCCCGCCAGGGCCTCCCGGGCTCGCTCCTCGGCAAAGCGGCCCAGACCGAGCACCCAGGCGGGCCCGAGCGCCTCTGCGGTGCGCCGGAGCGCCCGGTCGCAAGCGTCCAGAAGGGATTGGCGGTCGCGGGCCGGCAGCCGGTCCGGCGTGAGGTTGCGGCCCTCGGCGTCCAAAAAGAGAAGGGGACAATAGTTCGCGACGAAAAACCTCCTGAAGAACCGCTCCGGAGTCCCGAAGACGGCCCGTGCCCATCCCCACAGTCTCATGCCGCTCACTTCGTTCCTCTTGCACGCGAAGCCCAGAACAGGCCGTTTCGGATGCTCGGCGCGCGGCCTGCCCACCGGCGCCTCGATCCCGAGCCAGCCGCGCACGGGCTCCACGGCGCCGAAGGGCACCCCGGTCTGGGCCATGCCCCAGGGGCCCGGGTTCATGCCGAGAAGCACGACCTCCTTGGGACCCCGGCCGGCTCGCCGCAAATAGAGCTCGTGCGGGGCCCAGGCGTATTCCAGGGGGTTGTAGACCCAAGGCACGGGCCGGCCGAAGCGAAGCCCGGCGGCCTCGTCCCGGAGCGATCGGGCGATCGAGATGAGGAGTTCGGCACCCGGCATGGGATGGCTTCCTCAAGGCTTCGGGCAGAGAAAGCGAGGCCCGGCGCGGCCGCAGGTGCAGCCCCGTCCTCTTACCAGCCGCGCAGATCCACGGGCCAGACTTCCAGCACCCGCTCGCCGTCCACTACATGCATGCGCTCATGATAGGCCACGGTCGGATCCACGTGGGCAGGCCACACGCGGATCCGATCGCCGACCCTCATCGGCCCGTCTGGCACAAAAGTGATGTGCTCGTCCGAGCAGAAGAGCGTCTGCCCGCCTTGCACGGACGGGTTCCCGTGGTCCATGCCGAGCGCCTTGAGGCCGCAGTCGGCCACGGCGTAAGTGGGCGCAACGGAAATCACGGTGGCAAGCACGCTCAGCGCCAGGCGAAACGGCAGGTCGAGCTTGGCGTAGGCGGTGTCCATGAGCGCGTACGATCCCGCCTGAATCTCGGTCGCCCAGGGGTTGCAGTCGTACGTCCCTGTGCCGCCGGCCGAGATGATTTCGCCTCCCACGTCTCGATGCGCGCGCAGGAGCAGCGCCATGCTTTCGGCACACATCCGTGCCCGCAGGGCCCTGTCCTCGAGTCCCACAACGTGGCCCTCGTAGCCCATCACGCCGCGCACCGTGAGTCCGGCCCTGCGGGCGCGCTCGGCAAGACGGCCGGCCTCCTCGGGCGAGCAGCCGCAGCGGGGGAGGCCCACATTGACGTCGACCAGCACTTCGCGCACCCCGCCTGCCGCAGCTGCCGCGATCGTGGCCTCGCTGTCCACGGCTGCCGTGACCCGTCCGCGCACGGCGCCCAGGCGGCGCGCATCGACTACTTCGTTGGCGAGCAAGAGGTCCTCGCCAAGACCGGCCGCGGCCATGCCCTCGATCTCGCGGACAGTGGCGCAGGTAAAGGCCCGGTGACCGCACGCCGCCTGCCGCCGGGCCAGTTCGGTGCATTTGTGCGCCTTGACGTGCGGCCGCAGGCGAGGGCCCGGCAAGGCCGCAGCCATGATTTGAAGATTGTGCTCGAGCGCTCCGGCGTCAACGAGCAGCGCCGGGGTCTGCAAATCGTAGAGAAGCTTTCCCATGAAGTTCCTCTTTCAGCGACACCGGGACGCAATCCCGCCGCCGTGCCCCGGGAAAGCAGCCTGTGGCGTTTGCGTGTCTCAACGAGGGGCCCTTGCAGCAGGAAAGGGACGAATTCCGCGCGGTTCGAGGCCGTGATTCCATCCGCCCCGTGTGGTATTCTCGGTCGAAGGCCGGAACGGTGTTCACCGATCGAGACACACGCCCACAGGATGGAGAAGCGCGACCATGAAAAAAATTGTCTGCGTGCTCGGAAGCCCCCGCCTTCAGGGCAACAGCTCGGCCATCGCCAAACGGTTCTGCCAGGAAGCGGAAACGCTCGGCGCGTCGGTCGAGACCTTCCCTTTGAACAAGCTTTCTTACCGGGGCTGCCAGGGCTGCATGGCCTGCAAGACCAAGCTCGACCGCTGCATCCTCGAGGACGACCTCGCCCGGGTGCTCGACGCCGTGCGGGAAGCCGACGTGCTGGTCATGTCTTCCCCCGTGTATTACGGCGACGTCTCGAGTCAGCTCAAGGCGTTCATCGACCGAACCTTTTCCTACCTGACGCCGAATTTCGCCACGGATCCGAACCCGAGCCGCCTGCGGCCGGGCAAGAAGCTCGTCTTCATCCTGGCCCAGGCTCAGCCCGACGAGAGGCTCTTTGCGGACATCTACCCCCGCTACGAGGGCTTCTTCAAATGGTACGGCTTTGACGGCAACCATCTCATCCGGTGCGCAGGGGTTCAGGGCAAGGGTGAGGCCGAAAAGCGGGCCGACGTCATGGCCCGGGCCGCGGAGGTGGCCCGGTCCGTGCTCGCGTAAGAGCCGGCCGGCCTGCCGGCGCCTCTGAAAAGGGCCCGAAGCCTCAGGGGCTTTCGTCACGGGGCGCGCTCCCCTCGGGCTCCGGGCCGCGCGGCCTCACTCGCAGGGATTGTCCTCGGCAAGATAGTCGGGTTTCGCGTCGCATCCCGTGCACGCGACCTGAGGCAGGCCGTCCAGTCCGCTCTCCAGCATCTGGGTCACCCACTGGGCCACGGTGTAGCCGTCCGTCACCTCGGTGTAAAAAGCCGGATCGCCCAGGATCGTGTGATTGCAGCCCCCGCTCACGAAGTAGCGGATGTTTCCTGCCGTGTTTTCCGCGACAGCCTCGTCCCGGATCGCGTACATCTTCCGGTTCCACTCCTGGGCATAGGCATTCACGTTCTCCCAGTAATTCACCCAGTTCAACGCCATGTTCAGGTAGTCGATGTGCAGCATGATGTAGTAGAAGGCGATCTGATTGTGGTCCCAGGCTGAGGTGTAGGACGCCAGGACGCTGTCCGGATAGTGATTTGCGATCGTGGCGACCATCTGGCCGGTCGTGAAATCCCTGAAATCGTTGGCACCCTCCTCAAAACCCTCGACCTGCCAGGGGAGCTGGAAGTTCCATCGCTCCTGGGCAAGATCCTTGAAGACAGCGTCGCTGTCCGGCATGATGCCGTTGCCCGCGTCCGGGAAGCAGTAGACCGTGGAGGCGGGAAAGGCATCCCGAATATCCGGGAAATTGAGCAGGGCGCCGTACGCGCCCGCGCTGCTGCCCGCGACAAAGATCTTGTCAGGCGCTTTCGTGAACGTGTCCTGCATCCACTTGAGCACCACCCGGGCATTGACCTTTCCCCTGTGGCGGATCGTGTAGTGGTTGAAGTCCGGGAGAAAGTGAAAGCCCAGTTCGTCCGGATAGTCGTAGTCGTTGGCCCCGGAGTGCACGTCTCCCGTGCAATAGGGGATATAAACGACATTCCAGTCCCGGAACGGATTCTCGGGGTTCTCCAGATCGCCGATGCCCTCCTGCTCCTCCAGGTCGCTCAAAGTCATTTCCACGCCCGTGTTCGTCGTGGAAACATAAATACAGTTGCTCGTGTGCCAGCAGGCGCCTCCGCCTTCGAAATAGACGAGAAGATTGTTCACCGTGCCTCCCTTGGAGAAAAAGTAGAACTGGGGGTCGCAGTCGTCCATCGGGCAATGGGTGCAACTGGGCGCGAGGCCCTTGTAGGTGAAATCCGGGTAGAAGTCGGTCCAGTCCACCTTGCTCCATTCCGTGGGAATGGGGCTCCGGTATGCTCCGCCTGCGCCGTCCGATCCATCGTCGTCGCTGCAGGCAGCGGCAAGGCAGCAAGAAAGCAGAACGAGCGGGATCAGGACCTTTCCCTTCATCGGATGCCCTCCTTTGCCGGTTCGCGGTTTTGCCATTTCCGACCCGGTTCCACCGGGCTTCCTCTCTATCATGGATACCCGGCGCAGGCAACCCGCCACCAAGACCCGCCGGCGTCCCGCCAAGACGCCGCCTTCTTGCCCGGCAGCCGGCTTTTTCGTAGATTGAGGGCGCGGGTCGGTTCGCCTGCCTCGAAACCGTGCAAAAGATTTCAAGAGGAGAGGGACAATGAACTCGAAAGGGCGCAACACGGGGCTTCAGGTGACGCCGAAGGCCGCCCTTCTCTTTCTGCTTGCCTGCTGCGCCTGCGACCAGGGAACGGTCTATGTTTCTTTCGGCCAGCACGTTGACTTCTACCACTCCTACCGGGGCGACACCCCGGACGAGGACGGCTTCGGGCACGACATCGAGGTGATCACCCAGACCCTCGACTACCTGGAGGGCCATCCCAGGGTCAAAATGAGCTGGGAATTCGACTCCTGGCAGAGCCTGGAGCAGAGGCTGCCCGCCTATGCTCCGGAGCTGTACGAGCGGATCCGGCGGCGCGTGGCCGACAAGGACGAGGTGCGTTTCATGTCCTGGAACGGCGGCGTGGTGAGCGCCGAGACCCCTGAGGAATTTTCGGCGAGCATCCAGTGGCAGCGGGACTCCCTTACGAACATCTTCGGCAAGGTGGAAAACGGCGTCTACCCTCAGGAGATGATGCACACGCCGTCGCTCATCCGCGCTTACCGGGACCTGGGCGTGGAGTGGGTGAGCCTTTTCTACAGCGCCTCTCCGTTCACGGCCTTCCGGAACGAGGTGCTTCTGGAAGGCCGGGAGCTTTACAATCCTCTCTGGATGGAAACGCCGGAAGGGGACGCGCGCATGGTGGTCGTGCCGACCTATCATCACGCGGACGTGGCCGATTACCTGGGACTCGCCACATGGGCGGCCCAGATCCGCTCCACGGTGCCCGGGGATGCGCTGCTCTTCATCGCTTTCGACGCGGACTCGAGCACCTGGCCCCTACTGCTGGAGCTCATGCTGCCGGCGCTGGAAAGCCTGCCTTTCGTGGAGTTCTGCACGCCCGGCGAGTACCTGGCCTCGCACGAGCCTGTCGGCACCATCGTGCTCCGTCGCGACCAGGCGGACGGCGCATTCGACGGCTACAGCTCCTGGGCCGAAAAGCCTTTCAATCACGAGATCTGGACAGCCGTGGAAACGAGCAGGCTCAACCAGGACCGTGCCCGATTTCTCTCGGGTCGCTTCTACCTGCCCCTGCCCGATGTGGACTCGCTTCTGGAGGAGAACTTCCGCTGTCGGATGGAAACCCTCAAGACCACTCATTTCGGACTGGCCACGCCGGACCTGCATCCGGACCGCGTGGCCGCTGCGAGGGACCATGCGGACCGCATCCGCACCCTCTCCGGCCAGGCCCTGGCCCGGGCGCAGCAGGCCTGCCAGCCCCATCTGAGGGCCTTGGCCGGCAGGCCCCCGTCCCTTCCGTTTCCGGGCTCGGCCCAGGCCTACTACGTCTATCAGCCCCGAAACCGGGGCGGCCTCTCGCGCGTGCGGATCCCCCTCTCGTTCGCCCCTGGCGAAACCTTCACCGGCGGCATCCGGGTCTACCGGAACGGCCGGGAAGTGCCGAGCGGACTCGACCGCCTCCTGACATACCCGGACGGCTCGGTCCGTGAAGCGACCGCGGTCTTTCTCGCCGACCTGGGACCCGGGGCCGAGGGGGTCTACTGGGTCAGCAAGTGTCCCAATCCCAGAATCCCGGAGCCGGACTACGGCCAGATTCCTCCGGGGTCCGGCCTGGACAACGGGCTCGTGGCGGTCCGGTTCGACGAGGAGGGCTGGCCCGTCTCGCTCACGCGCGGCGGAACCGAGTTCGCTTCCGGAAGACTCATGGCCCCAGGCATCACTTTCCGGGACGAGAGCCTGGGACCGCAGACCCTTTCTCCGTGCGCCCCAGCGGCCGCCGCTCGGACCCGAGGGGTTTTTCGTGAACTCTGCCTGGAAGGTTCTTACAACGCCCCTTGCGGCGGAGAGCTCCTTCCAGGCAGCGTGCGGTACCGGTTCCGGGTTTACGGCGGTCTGCCAGGCCTGGAGATCGAAAGCGAGGCCTACTATCCGGCCCTGGGGGGCGATTGCCGACCAGAACTTACCGAGGCCGCTCCTCTGGGGATCCTGCCGGCGTTGGCGGCCGAGCGGCTTCGGGTCTGGAAGCAGAACGCCTTTGGCTACATGGGCTTCTATGACGTGTACGAGCCGCAGGATTCCCTGAACAACCACGTGACTGAATCCTGGGCAGGCCTGAGCGACGGATCCAAGGGTCTCATGGTGGCCTGCGATGCCGAGCGGCTGGCAGGGCTCGCCTTCTGCCCGATGAAAATCCGCCGGCACCAGGACGGCCGCCTAGCAGCGGTCCTGAACCCCTTCGGTGCGTTTTGGGGCCGCCAGCCGGACCATGACGCCCGCAGGACCGGCGGTCTCGGTCTGGGGGAAATTCTCACGGTGCTTCTGGGCGAGCACGTGCGGCCCTCGGGCCCGGCCTACGCCGGCGCCCGAAGCGAGTTTTCGCTTCTTCTTATTCCTTATAAGAGCGAGACAAGCGACCGGCCGTCCGAGGCTGATCGCAACCTGGCGGATGCATACTCCTATCCCCCGGCCTGGGTGGCTGTCGGGCCAGGGTGAGGGACGCTCTGGATGCCGCGCCTCCCGGCCCTTTCGACACAGGCCGCGCCAGACCCGACAAACCTTCAGGTGGAAGGAAGAACATGATCGACCTTTTCTTGCACCCAGAATCCTGGATCGCCCTGGCCACCCTGACGGCCATGGAGATCGTGCTCGGAATCGACAACATCGTGTTCCTGACGATCCTCGTATCGAACCTGCCCGAAAGACAGCAACCAAGCGCCCGTTCCATCGGGCTGATGCTCGCCCTCGGCATGCGCATCCTCCTGCTGTTCGCCATCTCCTGGATCATGAGTCTGACGGCTCCTCTGTTCTCGCTCTTGAACCATACCTTTTCCGGCAGAGACCTCATCTTGATTTCGGGTGGGCTGTTTCTGGTCGCCAAGGCCACCGTGGAGATCCACGAAAGGGTCGAGGCACCCTCGCCCGCAGCAAAGAAAAGGCCCGCGAGGCCGGCAGGGGTCTACGGGCTCGTGCTCGTCCAGATCGCACTGCTCGACATCGTGTTTTCCCTGGACTCGGTCATAACCGCCGTGGGCATGGCACGGCATGTGCCGATCATGGTTGCGGCCATGGTGATCGCCGTGGGCGTCATGCTCTTTTCGGCGGGCCCGATCGGCACATGGGTCGCGCGCCATCCCAGTCTGAAGATCCTGGCTCTGAGTTTTCTGATCCTCATCGGCGTCACCCTCATCGCAGATGGCCTCGGCCGCCATATCGAAAAGGGCTATGTCTACTTCGCCATGGCGTTCTCCCTGGCCGTCGAAATCGTGAACCTGCGGGCCCACACCCGCCAACAGTCGTTTGGCGCTTCGTCATGAAAGAACCGGCTCTCACGAGAAGGGCATTCATCCAGGTCAGCCTGGCCGGAGGCGCCGTTCTCCTTGTCCCCTTCGGGCCTGGGGGATGCGGGCAGGAAAGAGACACGGAGCGGCCGGGAAATCCCGCTCCTGAAGAACCTTCGCCCGAAGAGGGCCGTTTCTTCGATTCTCACGCGTACGAGACACTCAGGGCACTGACCGGCGTGATCATCCCCGAGGACGAGGATCCGGGCGCGCGATCCGCGTGCGTGGCGGATTACATCGATTTCCTGCTGGGCGCCTTCCAGGTGGATCCGCCGCGGATCTACGCGGCCGGACCCTTGAGCGGCCGGCACGGAGGCGAAGACGGGTTCTCTACCTACCTGCCCCTTTCTCGGGTCAAAGAGATCGCCTGGAGAAACTACATCGAAGGCTCCCGGGGGATCCCGGAGCGGGAGTTCAACGGGCCGGTCACAGGCCTCCAGGAGATTTACACAAAGGGTCTCGAGGAGCTGGACGCGCTCGCGAGGGCCTTTGCACAGGCGGATTTCAAGGATCTCGCTCCGGCCCGACAGGAAGAGATCCTGAAACAGGCTGATCCGGCCTTTGTGGCCGCGGTGTTCGACCACACCGTGGAAGGAATGTACGCAGCGCCCGAGTACGGCGGCAACCGCGATCTGGCCGGCTGGAAGTACATCCGCTACGAGGGCGACCGACAGCCCATCGGGTATACGCGCAAACAGGTGGAAGAGCCGGACCAGGGCTGCACGGCTGGAACCCTGTCGGCCGAGGAGATCCAGGAGGCCGGGCGGGTTCTTCAGGCACTCGTTTTCAAGCCTCCGAAAGGGATCAGGCGATGAAGTTCCGCAATCCGGATGTCGTGATCATCGGGTCGGGCGCCGGTGGGGGAATCGCAGCCAAGATCCTTGCTGAAGGCGGGCTGAAAGTCGTGCTTCTCGAAAAGGGGGACAACTTTTTCGTGGGCCTGGATCGGCCCGAGGGCATCGTGAAGAACTTCTTCGGCAACGACGAGCTCAAGTTCGTCCACAGGGATTTCATCGACCAGGACCCCCGGATCGAGCCGCGCACGTTCCGGCGCCGGGAGGGGGAAAAGGCGTCTTTCGTGGGCAAGGTCAACACCCTGGCGACCACGGTGGGCGGCGGTACGATTCATTATGACGGGAATTCACCGCGGGTTCAGGAAAAGGACTTCCGCGCGCGAACGATGTACGGCCCTCTGGAAGGAACGAACATCGAGGACTGGCCGATCGGATACGCCGATATCGAACCGTTCTACGATGAAGTGGAAAAGACGATCGGCGTCCAGGGGGAGGCCGGCGCAAATCCTTTCGAGGCGTTCCGTTCCTCGGCCTATCCCATGCCGCCGGGCTACCCCAAGTATGTCAGCCTCCTTTTGGCCGACGCGGCCCGCTCCCTGGGCTACCACCCGTTTCCGACCCCCATGGCCATCAACTCTGTCCCGTACCGCGGACGACCCGCATGCTCGAATTGCGGCTTTTGTGGCCACCACGGATGTGCCATCCACGCCAAGGGAAGCACGGCCGTGACCGCGATCCGGGACGCCCTGCTCACGGGAAACTGCGAGCTCAGGCCGAACGCGTTCGTCTGTCGCCTTACGACGAACGCTGCGGGCACGGCTGTCGAGACCGTCGAGTACATCGACGCCGCCGGAAACGTGGTCCGCCAGTCCGCTGCGATCTTCCTTCTGGCTTGCAACGCGATCGAAAGCGCCCGGCTTTGCCTGCTCTCGGCCGGTGGCGCCCACGCCGAAGGCCTGGGCAACGGAAGCGGCCTTGTGGGCAGGAATCTCATGTTCCATCCGACCTGGAGCATTTTCGGCATCTTTCCGCAGAGGACCCACATTCACCGGGGCCATGTAGGCTCCCACGGGATGGACGATTTCAACCGCGCTCCGGGGCCCGACAACCCGAACGCGGTCTTCGGAGGAGGCGTCGTGGAGTTCGGCGCCCAGCTCCACCCCATTGCGGAGGCCAAGAATCTGCCTTTGATGGGCGGGCTGCACAAGAAGTACATGCGGGAAAGTCCCCTTCGAGACCACCTTGCCGTCATCACCTTGATCGGGGAAGATCCGCCCGTCGCCCAAAACCGGGTCGATCTGGACCCGCAGATCCGCGACGTGTACGGTTTTCCAGTGGCCCGAATCACCTATGAAACGCCCCCTCAAAGCCTGCGGGCCGCAGAGCAGATTGTCCCCAAGCTCGAAAGAATTCTCCGGGAAGCCGGCGCTCTTTTCGTCCTCGCCGTGCCGCAGGAGATCCCGACCGGCGGCATACCGGACACGAAGCATCTCATGGGAACGCTCCGGATGGGGGACGATCCCGCCCGTTCTGTGACGAATCCGTACGGACGATTCCACGAGATCGAGAATCTCTACTGCGCCGACGGCGGGGTCTTCGTGACCGCGACGGGATACAATCCCACTCTGACCCAACAGGCCCTGGCAGCACGGCAGGCCCGTCACATTCTGGAGTAGGATAAGCCGCCCCTGAAGGACCCGATCCGGGAGGAACAAGGCCTCGATGAAGACCCGCACGAGAAGACCGAGATGCCTTCT
>FWPU01007889.1_pt1 | contig 18934 bp, 11 predicted proteins | sample 2228361 | NCBI WGS metagenome assembly FWPU01 (sample SAMEA103939777, study PRJEB20133) | metagenome
GTTGGCGGCCGGCCTGCCCCTGCCCCAGCAGCTCGGCCTCCTCCTGGAGCAGCGCCGGTGGGTGACCCTTAAGCTGCAGGTGGCCCGGGAAGGCTTCGGTCTGGCGCTGGTGCCTGAATGGCAGGCTCGTGCCGACCTGCTGCGCCAGGAATTAGCCAATGTTACGGCCAACCTGGCCGCCGTCGGGGAGGCGCTGGCCGGCAGCCAGGCCGATCCAGTGGAGCGGGCCCTGCTGCGGGCCGATCTGCTGCGCTGGCTGGCGTTGCAGCAGCAGGCCGGTCTCTACCCGGGCGCATCGCCGGTGGAGCTCAGCCAGCGCCTGGAGGCCCTTCAACAGGAGCTGGCCCAGGCCCAGGCGCCCCTGGCTTTGCCCCTGCGCTACGAACCCGCCGCCGTGCCCCCCGGATTTCGCATCCAGCCTGCGCCCTGAATTCTGATTCGCCTGCAGGAACCACAGATTCCACGGATGACACCGCATCGGAGGATGCTCCCGCCGCACATGGGCCACCCTCACGACGCGGAGTCGGCATCTGAGGATGCCGACCCAGACGGGACGACACCGCATATGGCCAACCATCGGGAAGGAACGCAAGGACACCAGGGCGCAAAGACGCGAAGAAATCTGCGTGCGGAAGCCTGCGTGCATCTGCGTCCTAAATTTTGATTTTGCCCATCCGGGTGTACAGCGTTCATGGTATCTGGCTCTACTGCAAAAAGGTCAAATGAGGACGCTGACCCACGCAGATGAACGCTGATTCGAGTGATTCTCCCCTGCGTTTCTTTGCGCCTTTGCGTTCAAAAATGCCCTTTTTGCAGGGGAGTCATGGTATCTCCGTTCTGAATGGAAGGTGGAAGCGCCATGCACGAATATGAACTGGACGACCTGACCCATCTCCAGCGCTACGATCGCGCCCGGATGCTGGAGCGGGCCGGCCAGCATGACCTCCGTGTCCACGCCATCGGGGCGGCTGTGGCCCAGGCCGCCGCCCGGCTGGAGCCAGCCCACGCCGCCGGCGACGCACCCCTGGTGGTGCTGGCTCTGCCCACCGAACTAGGCGGCATTGGCCGTGCCCTCGTCTCGCTCCTCTCCCACCACTTTGGCCACTCCCTGTGGCTCTGGCAGCCGGACCTTCCCCTGGATTCTCTCCCCCGGGGGGCCCTGTTCCTGTCGGCCCTGCCGGGCTCCGGCCAGGTTGCCCTGAACCAGGGGATGCCGGGCCAGGGAACCCTGGTGGATCTGACGGCGTGGATCAGCGCCGAACACCACCCCGCCCAGACCTTCCTGGTCCTGCTGGGCCTTCTGCGCCAGCTGGCCGGTCCACCCGATGGGAAGATTGACGAAACAACGCTGGAAGCCCTGCTTTCGTTCCCAGAGAGCCAACTCTGGCCAGCCCATTGTGCTCCGGACATCCCCCTGCGGGACAACCCGGCCAAGCAGCTGGCCTGGCACCTCCACGAGCGGGTGCCTCTCTTTTGGGGGGAGGGCCCCCTGGCCGGCGTGGCGGCGGACTGGGCCCTGCGCTACCAGTGGTATGCGGAGGCCATGGCCCTGGGCGCGTCTAGCGCCGAGATGGCGCGCATGCACGTCATGGCCCGGCTGCCCCGTTACTGGCCGAATACGGTCAGCCTGGTCCGCCTGCAACATGGCCCTGCTTCTCCTTCGGGGGCCGCCGAGACCTTGGATTACATCTTCCGGCGTCGGCGCTTCACCGCCCGGGTGGTCTCTGCGCCGGCGGATCTCCCCCTGCCCGCGGCCGTGGCCCATCTGTTGGCCCTGGGCGAATGGGTGGCCCTCTACGCGGCCATCCTGGCCAACGTGGACCCGGCAGAGCGGGTGCCGCTCCAGCTCCTGGAGCCGCCTGAGAGCTGAAATCCAGGGGGATGGTTCTGGCACTGCCCCGTCGGGAAATCGTCGACCAATGGTCCAAAAATCGGGTTTGACACGGCCCCAAAAGCGGGCTATACTGGGGTTAACTTCATGTTAATTGTATGTTAAAAGATCGCCTGTTAAAGCGAACCGTCTGTTAAGGTGGGTTCTGCAGGCGGGTGAAAACGAAGATCACGAGGCTGCCCATTTTCCCCTGGTATTGGTGTTTGGTTATTGTGTTAGGCAGACAGCCATCTCCTCCATGTGTGGGAGGGACGGCTCGAGCAGGAAGGGCAATGCCGGTGTTCACCAAAACGCCAGATTGTCGTGGGACAACCCAAGAGCGATGTTGAAGCGCCCAGGTACCATACTGCCTGGGCGTTTTTCTTTACCCGTCTCTTTGCCAGACAGACAGCCCTGGATGGAACCAGGGCCCGTCCGACATCTATAGACCGTTCCCGAAGGCCGTTGCAGAAAGACAGTTACAGACAGTTCACTCTCCACAAGAAAGGATCGAACAATGATGGATTCGATTGCCAGCAGAATCATCAAGGCTCGCCAGTATGCCCAGGAGCGGGATCGCCGCATCCGTGTCCACAGTTTCGAGGTAGAACTTCATGGCGAGCACGCGAACCATTTGATCACCTACGACGAAGGCAACTGGCGCTGTGACTGCGAAGACTTCCAGCTTCGCGGGGTCTGCGCCCACATCATGGCCATGGAGGAGATCCTGGGTGATTCGGTGGAGACGGCCACCGTATACACGCCCCAGGTAGAGTAACCCATCCGCGGGAGCAGACCTGTCCAGATTCAGGTCGCCGTCGTCGTTGCTCCACCCGATGGAGAGGCCGGATACGAGGCTAGCGCACTCGTATCCGGCTTTTTGATCACTCCCTCTTCCCACCAATTCCCAATCCCCCGCCTCCCGCCATGGCTTTTGCGAAGTCCCAGGGTTGTGCTATTCTGAGGGCCGCTAAACGCTCAATGGGACAGGAGCGGAGAGGACCTTGAAGCGATACGGACAGTTGCTGGTCGGAGTATTGATCAGCCTTTTTTTCATTTATCTGGCATTGCCGGGTCTCCACCTGCCCGAAGTGGCCCGGTCCCTGCGCACGGCCAACTACTGGTGGATCCTGCCCGGCATCGCCGTCTACTTTGGGGGGCTGTGGGCACGGAGCTGGCGTTGGCACTACACCCTGCGCCACCTGAAGCCGGTGCCGATCTCCCGCCTCTATCCCCTCATCTGTATCGGCTACTTCGGCAACAACGTCTACCCCTTCAGAGCCGGTGAGGTCATCCGTTCCTACGTCCTGCGTCGCAAGGAGGGCATTCCCATCTCGTCCAGCCTGGCCACGGTCCTTATCGAGCGGGTATTCGACGGCCTGGTGATGCTGCTCTTCGTCTTCCTGGCCCTGCCCTTTGCGCCTCTGCCGGCCACCTACCGCAACCTGGTGGTTCTCCTGACCCTGATGATGGTGATGGCTGCCGCCATCTTCGTCTGGATGGCCTCGCGGCCGGAGCGGGTGGTGCGGGCCTATGGCTGGCTGGCCGGGCGGGTGCTGCCGGCACAGGTGCGGCTGCGCACGGACGATCTCTATACCCGCTTCCTCCACGGCCTGCAGAGCCTGAGCAGCAGCCGCGACGTGGTGATGATCTTTGCCACCAGCGTGGTGATCTGGCTGATGGAGACGGTGAAGTACTGGTTTGTGATGCATGCCTTCCCGTTTCATGTCTCCTTCCTGGTGTTGATGCTCATGAACGGCCTGGTCAACCTGGCCACCACCCTGCCCTCGGCGCCGGGCTACATCGGCACTTTCGATACGCCGGGCATCGAGACCCTGGCCGCCTTCCAGGTGGACCGGAACCTGGCCGCCAGCTACACTTTCACCCTGCACGCCGCGCTGTGGATACCCGTCACCGCCGTGGGGGCGTATTATTTCTGGCGGGAACATCTCCACTGGCGGGACTTCAGCCAGCCCCACCCCCAGATGGCCGACGGGATGGATCCGGCCGCGGATTGAGGCCACAGGGGCCATGAGGTCACATGGCGATTGATGGCAAATCGGTTGACGATAGATTGTTGACGATAGATTGAGGAGAGGGATCGGGCATGAAAAACATCGCTGTTGCCGGCACCGGCTACGTGGGGCTTTCCACGGGCACCTGTTTCGCCGATATGGGCAACAAGGTCACCTGTATCGACATCAATCACGAAAAAATTGAAATGCTGCGCCGGGGCGAGGTTCCCATCTACGAGCCTGGCCTCAGCGAACTCATCACCCGCAACGTCAAGGCGGGACGCCTCTTTTTTACCACCGACTACGCCGAAGCCCTGGCCGATGCCGAGTTCGTCTTCATCTGCGTGGGGACGCCCAGCGGCGTGGACGGCGAGGCTGACCTGCGCTACGTGCGCATGGCCGCCGAGTCCATCGCCCAGGCCATGGACCACCCCCTGATCGTGGTCAACAAGAGCACCGTGCCCGTGGGCACGGGCGACTGGGTGGCGGACATCATCCAGCGCAGCCAGCCCAAACCCATCCCCTTCGACGTGGTCAGCTGTCCCGAATTCACCCGGGAAGGTTCGGCCATCTACGACTTCATGAATCCGGACCGGGTGGTGCTGGGGAGCAAGAACCCGGAGGCGGCCGAGAAGGTGGCCCAGCTCCACCTCCCCCTGCGCACCCGCATCGTGGTCACCGACCTGCGTACGGCCGAGATGATCAAGTACGCCAGCAACGCCTTCCTGGCCACCAAGATCAGCTTCATCAACGAGATCGCAGCCATCTGCGAAAAGCTGGGCGCGGACGTCCAGGAAGTGGCCGTGGGCATGGGCTACGACAAGCGCATCGGCCCCCACTTCCTCAACGCCGGCCTGGGCTACGGGGGCTCCTGCTTTGAGGGAGATGAGACCGTCTTCTCCCTCAATAGCCCCAACGTGGCTGCCGAGTCCTTCGAGGCCCTCTTTGCCAATGCCGGCGAACCTTTTCAGGGCGACACCGTGCAAGTTTGTACACCCAGGGACCGGCGCGTGCTGGCGTTTGACCTGGAAACCGGCCGCCCGACGCTGGCCGAAGTCAAGGCCGTAACACGGCGGCCCTACAAGGGGACCATGGTCGAAATCAAAGCCAGCATGGGACGTACCCTGCGGGTCACGGCCGATCATCCGGTCATTGTGCGTGCAGGGGCCGGCCTTGAGATCGTGCCGGCGCTTGCCGTGACCCCAGGGGACCAGCTCCTGGCCCTGTGCGATCTGCCGGCCGTTGAAGAGATCACCCGGCTCGACCTGGTCCAGCTGTTAGCCGGCACCGAACTGGAGAAGGACGTCCATGTGGCCCCCACCGACGACTCCTTCCGGGCGCAGTACACCCATTTCGCGGCCCACATCCCACCGGAGATGTTGCGCTACCCGTATGACATCAGGCGAAAGAACCGTATGCCGCTCCGCCTCTTCCGGCATCTCAGAGAGAAAGGCGTGCTCCATGTTCCCGCTGAAAAGCTCCAGCTCTACACGGCCAAGGGGGCGGGGACCCGGCTCAATGCCATGATCCCGGTGGATGCGGACCTGTTGCGCTTTTGCGGTTACTACCTGGCCGAGGGCTACATCAGCTGCGACCCGGGGCGGGCCGGGGCCACACGGGAGCGCGTGGGGCTCACTTTCCATCAGGATGAGGCCGAGTACATCGCCGATGCACGCCGGATCCTCGAGCGCTGGGGGCTGAAGTTTATCGAACGGCGCAGTTCCAATGCCGTCACCACGGTGGTCTCCTCGCGCATCTTCGCCTGGCTCCTGCGGGATGTCCTCAAGTTGGGCACGCGTTCAGAGGATAAGGCGCTGCCACGCCTGGCCTTCAACGTGGCGTCGGAACTGCGCCACGAACTGCTTCGGGGCGCAGTCAGCGGGGACGGCGCCGTCACGGCGGTGCAGAATGGACGCAACCTGATCTTCGAGTATGCCACCGTCAGCAAGCAACTGGCCGACGGTATGGTCCTGTTGATGCAGTCCCTGGGCATTGTCCCATCGGTGCGCAAGCGCTGGATGAACAAGTCCAAACAGCCGGGCTACATTTTGCGGGTGAGCGGCTATGGTCAACTGGCTGCCCTTCAGGACGTGTTCGGCGCCAGGCATCGGGCCGCCATCGGCAGCGTTCTGGAAGGTTACCAGCGACATATCCGACAGCGAGGCTTCTCCCGGGAGGGCGGGGTGGTGACCCTCACCGTCCGGGCCGTGGAATACGAGGAGGTGGAAACGACCGTCTATAGTCTCGAGACGAGCACCGGTACCCTGGTGGCGTCGTCGGGCCTGATCTGCCACAACTGTTTCCCCAAGGATGTCAAAGCCCTGGAGCACATGGCCCTGGTCCAGGGATCCCACCCCTCGCTGCTGCGTGCAGTGATGGAGATCAACCGGGACGCCCGGCGCTGGCCCATCGTCACCCTGCGCAAACTGCTGGACAACAACCTGGACCAGCGGCGCATCGGCCTGCTGGGGCTGGCCTTCAAGCCCAACACCGACGACATCCGGGATGCGCCCGCGCTGGAGATCGCCCGCATGCTCCAGTATGAAGGCGCGCTGGTCAGCGGCTATGACCCGGTGGCCATGGCCAACGCCGCCCGGGAAAATCCGGAGCTTCGCCTGGCCGAAGACCCCTACGACCTGGCCCGGGACAAGGATGCCCTCATCATCTGCACCGAGTGGAACGAATTCAAACACCTGGATCTGGCCCGCATCCGGGATCTCATGGCGCGGCCCATCATCATTGACGGCCGCAACATCTATGAAGTCCAGGCCATGAAGGAGATGGGCTTCATCTATCGGGCCGTGGGCCGAGGAGCAAGCTTCGAAAATGGCGCCTGAAAACCGCCTGAAGACGACCCTGGACAACGGGCTCCAGGTCATCCTGCAGGAGAGCCACGTGGCGCCGGTGGCCAGCTTCTGGATCTACTACCGGGTGGGCAGCCGCAACGAGCTCCCCGGCACCACCGGCATCAGCCACTGGGTGGAGCACATGCTCTTTAAGGGGACCGAGCAGTTCCCCCGGGGCGAATTCGACCGAGCCGTGGCCCGGGCCGGCGGGCTCTTCAACGGCATGACCACCCAGGACTGGACCACCTACTTTGAAACCTTCCCGGCCGACCGCATCGAGCTGGCCCTGCAGGTGGAAAGCGACCGCATGGCCAATGCCGTCTTCGAGCCAGGCGAGGTGGAGTCCGAGCGCACGGTCATCCTCAGCGAGCGGGAAGGGAGCGAAAACAGCTACTTCTACCTGCTCAGCGAGGAGGTCCAGGCCGCGGCCTTCCAGGTCCACAGCTACCACCACCCCATCATCGGCTGGAAGAACGACCTCCAGAGCCTCACCCGGGAGGATCTTTACCGCCACTACCGCACCTACTACACGCCCAACAACGCGGTGGCCGTGGCCGTGGGCGACTTCGACCGGGAGCAGATGCTGTCCCGCATCGCCGACTTCTTCGGCGCCATCCCCCGGGGGCCGGCCGTGCCGCCCATGCGCCTGATGGAGCCCGAGCAGCGGGCCGAACGCCGGGTCGTCCTGCGGGGCAGGGACCGGACGGGCTACCTGCTCCTCTGCTTCCACGCCCCGGCGGCCACCCACCCCGACTTCTTCCCCCTCATGGTGATGGACGCGGTGTTGGGCGGGGCCAAGGGCATGGGCATGTTGGGCGGCAACGCCAACAACCGCAGCAACCGCCTCTACCAGGCCCTGGTGGACCGGGACCTGGCCGTGGCCGTGGGCAGCAGCTACCGCCCCACGGTGGATCCCAATCTCTTCAGCTTCTACGCCACCCTGGCGCCCGGCGTCCACCACCAGCAGGTGGAGGATGCCCTCTGGGCCGAAATCGTTCGCATTCAGGAGCAGGGCGTGGAGGCCCCCGAGCTGGAAAAGGCCATCAAGCAGACCCGGGCCCAGTTCGTCTACAGCAGCGAAAGCGTCACCTACCAGGCCTACTGGCTGGGCTTCAGCGAAATGGTGGCCAGCATCGACTGGCTGGACGGCTGGCTGGATCAGCTGAGCGCCGTCACCGCGGCCGACGTGCAGCGGGTGGCCCGCCAATACTTCGCCCCCCACCGCCAGACGGTGGGCTGGTACGTGCCAGACGAGGGGAGCGACGCCCTATGAGCCAATCCGTCCCCAACCCTGAAAATGTGGCCCGCTTCGCCCTGGACAACGGCCTGGTGGTCCTGGTGCGGGAGAACCCCTCGGCGCCGGTGGCCGTCCTGGAAGGCTACCTGCCGGCCGGCGCCATCCACGACCCAGCCGACAAGGTCGGCCTCTGCAGCTTCGCAGCCGCCATGGTGACCCGGGGCTCCGCCCACTACGACTACGCCACCTTCAACGAGACCATCGAGGCCATCGGCGCCAATCTCACCGTGGCCGCGGACACCCACGTCACCAGCTTCAACATTACCAGCCTCAGCGAGGACTTCCCCACCATGATTCAGGTGCTGGCGGACGTGCTTCGGCGGCCCACCTTCCCCCAGGAGCACGTGGAGCGGGTCCGCCGCCAGAAGTTGGTGCGCATCCAGGAGCGGGACCAGGACACCCAGTCCGTAGCCAGCCTGCGCTTCTACGAGGCCATCTACGGCGACCACCCCTACGGCCGTTCCCTCAGCGGCTACACGGAGACGGTCAGCGCCATTCGCCGGGAGGATCTGGAGGCCTTTCACCAGGCCCGCTACACTCCCCAGGGTGCCATCCTGGCCGTGAGCGGCCACGTCCAGGCCGGGGCGGTGCTGGACGTGCTGGCCCACCACCTGGGCGACTGGCAGGGGCCGGCGCCGGCCCAGAATGTGCCCCCGCCGCCCCCCCGAGAGTCGGCCCAGCGGCTGGACTATCCCATGCCCGGCAAATACCAGGCGGACATCATCGTGGGCTGCCAGGCCGTCTCCCGGCAGCATCCGGACTACTACGCGGTGCGGGTGGCCAACACGGTGCTGGGCCAGTTCGGCATGATGGGGCGGCTGGGTGAGGAGATCCGGGAGGAGCAGGGGCTGGCCTACTACGCCTACAGTACCCTGGACGCGGAGCGGGCCGGGGGCGTCTGGCTGGCCTCTGCCGGCGTCAATCCGGCCAACGTGGAGCGGACCGTGGCCGCCATCCTGGAGCAGTTCCGTCGCCTGGCGGAGGAGCCCGTGGGGGAAGACGAACTGGCCGACAGCCAGGCGTATATGACCGGCGTGCTGCCCCTGACCCTGGAGACCAACGAGGGGGTGGCCAGCACCCTCCTCAACATGGAATGGTACGGCCTGGGCCTGGACTACCTGCTCCGTTACAACGACCTCATCTACGGCGTGACCCCGGAAGACGTACAGCGGGTGGCCCGGCTCTATCTGCGGCCCGACCGCGCCGTGACCGTGGTAGCCGGCCCGCCGGGCGGCAGGTAAGCCCGGTTTATATTTCACATTTACATTTATTTCGGTTATTTCGGTGCAGAATGTAGGGAGAAGGGCCCAGAGGCGCGCCCCCAGGCGGGTGCCCCCTGGGCGCCGCCCTGTCCGGCGTGGGCGGGCGCAGCAAGCAACGTCCCTACGGCGGTCCGATGGGCCAACCCCGACGATCTTGAACAATACCCGGTAGTCCGGCCGTTCCGGGTCACCTGGACTTGGGCAGGAGGCAGGATGCTGCGCACTGGTGTGGACATGATGGAGATCGAACGCCTGCGTCAGGCTGTGGACCGCCACGGCGCGCGCTTCCTGCAGCGGGTCTTCACGCCGGGTGAACTGGCCGACTGCGGCCCACGCGTGGAGTCCCTGGCCGGGCGCTTTGCGGCCAAGGAGGCCGTGGCCAAGGCCCTGGGTACCGGCATCTGGCGAGCCGGCATCCAGTGGACGGACATCGAGGTGCGCCGGGATGAGGCCACCGGCGCACCCCAACTGCTGCTCCACGGCGCAGCCGCCCGGCGGGCCCAGGAGTTGGGCCTGCGGGAGTGGAGCCTCAGCCTCAGCCACGACCGGGAGCGGGTCATCGCGCTGGTGGTGGCCCTGGGCTGAGGGGGCAGGCCGCCCTGCGCCTCACGCGGGGGAGCGGGGACCGCTGCGCTCCTCGGGGGAAAGCACCTCTAGCACCTGGCAGGCCAGCTCATAGCGGCCAAAGCTGGGCATGAGGTAGACGCCCTGGACGTGGGGTAGCTCTTTGAGTTGGGCCAGCAGCTCCTGGGCCATCTTCACCCCTTCCTGCCGGCCGTTGGCGCCGGCCTTGCGCATCCGTTCCAGCGCCTCCTCGCTCAGGGTGATGCCCGGCACCTCGTTGTGGAGGAAGCTGGCGTGGCGGTGGCTCTGGAGCGGCAACACGCCGATGAGCACCGGCACCGGAAATTCCCCGTAACGTTCCTCGTATAGGTGCAAGAAGTTGAGCCAGAGCTGGGGATCGTAGATGGGTTGGGTCATGGTGAAGTGGGCGCCGCCGCTCACCTTCTGGTGGAAGCGGTCCACCTCTTCACTCAGGTTGGGGCGGGTCGGGTCGCAGGCCACGGCGATGGTGAACTGGGCCCGCTTGCCCATCTCCCGGCCGGAGATGTCCACCCCCTGGTTGAAGGCGTTGATGATGCGCACCAGGCCGATGCTGTCCACGTCGTAGACCGGCGTGCTCTCCCGGTTGTCGCCCAGGTTGGGCGGGTCGCCTGTCAGGGCCAGGATGTTGCGGATGCCCAGGGCGTGGGCGCCGATCAGGTCCGCCTGGAGGCCCATGAGGGAGCGGTCTCGGGTGGTGAAGTGGACGATGGTTTCGATCTCCACCTGCTGCTGAATCTGGGCACAGAGGGAGAGCGCGGCCATGCGCACCCGGGCCATGGGGCTGTCGGCCACGTTGACCGCGTCGGCTCCCACAGATTTCGCGTAGCGCGCCCCTTCGATCTGCTTTTCCGCGGTGAAGGCCCGGGGCGGATCCACCTCCACGCTGATGACAAACTTGCCGGCCCGCAGCTTGCGCAGCAGAAGCGTGGGCTGATCATCCCGGGCTGTGTCCAGGTCCGCCGCCAGGCCCATGTCCACCTCGGGCAGGGTCGGGTGATCGCCCTTGGGGAGCTGGGCCGGGGGGCGGGGATTGCGGCCGGCCAGGTAGGCGTCCAGGGCCTCCCGCATGGCCCGGATGTGGATGGGGGTGGTGCCACAGCAGCCACCGATGAGCTGGGCGCCCTGTTGGATGAGCTGGGGCACCTGTTGGGCGAAGTACTCAGGGCTGGAGGGGTAGTAGAGCCGGCCGTTGATGCGCCGAGGAAAGCCGGCGTTGGGCATGGCGCTGAGGATGGCGCCGGGCACGGTCTGGCGCATGGCGGCCAGGGTTCCCAACACGTGGGACGGCCCCACCGAGCAGTTGACGCCGATGACGTGGGCACCGGCCGCGTGCAGCCGCTGGCTGATCAGCTCCGGGCTCTGGCCGGCAGGGGTGAGGCCATCCTCCGCGAAGGTCATCTCCGCCACGATGGGCAGATCGCAGAGGGCCCGGGCCACCTGAACGGCCAGTTCCAGCTCGGCCACGTCGGAAAAGGTCTCAAACAACAAAAGGTCGGCCCCTGCCTCCCAGAGGACGCCGATCTGCTCCTTGAACGCTTCCTCCGCCTCGGCCCGTTCCTGGGGATTGTCCAGGTTCAGGCGGCGCCCCAGGGGGCCCACGTTGCCGGCGATGAAGAGGGCCCGCCCGGTGACCTCCCGCACATCCCGGACCAGGCGCACGGCCCGGAAGTTGAACTCCCGGACCTTGTCCTCCAGGCCGTGTTTGGCCAGGCGGAAGCGGTTGGCACCGAAGGTGTGGGTGGTGATCACGTCGGCGCCGGCCGACGCGTAGGCCTGATGAATCCCTGTGACCCACCCGGGCCGCTCCACCACCAGCTGTTCCAGGCACTGTTCGCTGCTGGCCCCGCGGGCGTAGAGCATGGTGCCCATGGCACCGTCGCCCAGCAGAGGCTGTTCCATGAGTTTCTGCAAAAACGGATTGAGCATGGGCTCCTGATTCCTTACGCGGCGCTTTCCCGCCCGGAGGTGATTGGGTGAACTCGGAGGATGCCCAGGCTGAGCGTGGCGGGAAAGCCACCGCCTCTCCCATTCCATCCTGGGCTGGCTGTGTTATACCATAATATGCGGTTTTGGGGTAAAATCCTGGGCATGATACGGCCCTCTTGTGCATGGGCAGACGAGGGAAAGGCAGCCATCTTCCGTAGGGGCGGGGTTTGCCCCGCCCGCTTTCCCCCCTGGGAGGGGACGTTGATGATCCGTAGGGGCGGGCCGCCGTGCCCGCCCGATGGTGCCAGCCCCGGGCGGATGCAGGGACGGCGACGGCGGCGCAGGGACAAGCTGCGCCTGCGAAGTTGTGCAGACAAAGAAGCGGAGAGTCATGCGAAGACCAACCGACCAGTTGTTCCGTTTTGTACAGGTGCCGGCCATCGATCCCCACTTCGTTGCCGAAACGGTGCGAACACTGATCGGGGCCGATATGGAAATCGTATCCATCGAACATCCCCGCGTTCCCCAACAGCACGGCTTGATCGTCTTCCGGGGATACCTGCGACGGCCCAGTCACGAGGTCTTCCCTCGCTGGCTGGAAGAGCTGCGCAAACAGGGTTTCACGCCCCTGCTGCGCCACGCCCGGGACGAGGGCTCCGGCGAAGTGGCCCTCCACATCCTGCCGGGCGTGCCTCCCCAGGCCCATCCCCGGCCCTGGATCAACGTCATCCTCTTCGTAGCCACCTTGATCAGCACCCTGTTCGTGGGCTCCCTCTACGGCGATACGGGCGTCCAGGCGGACACCTTCTGGGAGCTCTTCCTTCCCCGCAACCTGATCTTGGGCTGGCCCTTTGCCCTGACCCTGCTGGGCATTTTGACCGCCCACGAGTTTGGCCACTACTTCGCAGCCCGCTATCACAAGGTGGCGGTCACCCTGCCCTACTTCATCCCCATGCCCTTCGGCTTCGGTACCCTGGGCGCCTTCATCCAGCTCAAGGAGCCGGTGCCGGACCGCCGCAAGCTCTTTGATATCGCGGTGGCAGGTCCCCTGGCAGGGCTGGTGCTGGCCGTGCCCCTGCTCTTCATCGGGCTGGCCACCAGCCCGGTGAAGGTGCCCCCACCTTCCCCCTTCGCCGTGGTGGAGGGCAACAGCATCCTCTACTACTACGCCAAGTTGGCCGTCTTCGGCAAGGTGCTGCCCAACCCCATCACCGGCGAGGACGTGCTCATGAACCAGGTCACTTTCGCCGCCTGGATCGGGCTGCTGGTGACCGCCCTGAACCTGCTGCCCGTGGGGCAGCTGGACGGCGGCCACACCGTCTACGCCCTCTTCGGCCGATCGGCCCGCTACATCAACCTGGCCACCACCGGCGTCATGGCCCTCCTGGCCATCGCCGGGCTGGAGCCCCTCCAGCAACTCTACCCGCCCCTGCGGGCCATCGGCTTCACCGGCTGGTTCTTCTGGCTCATCCTGATCTTCGCCCTGATCGGCCCCTTCCATCCGCCGGCGCTGGACGACGTCACCCGGTTGGATCCCAACCGGCGGCTGGTGGGCTATCTGGTCATTTTCATTTTTATTATTACCTTTGTACCGGTTCCCTTGCGGACTATGCTCTGAGCATACTCTAGGAACGTCAAAGCAAAAGCGAGCGCAAAACCATGTCCAAACGCCCCACCATGCAAGACGTGATCATGCGGCTCCACGAATACTGGGCGGCCCACGGCTGCCTCATCTGGCACCCGTACAGCGAAAAAGTGGGCGCCGGCACCATGAATCCCGCCACGGTGCTCCGGGTGTTGGGGCCGGAGCCCTGGAACGTGGCCTACGTGGAGCCTTCCTTCCGGGCCGATGACGGCCGCTACGCGGAAAACCCCAACCGCATGCAGATGCACAACCAATACCAGGTCATCCTCAAGCCCGACCCGGGCAACCCCCAGGAGCTCTACCTGGGCAGCCTGGAAGCCATCGGCCTGGACCGCACCCGCCACGACATCCGCTTCGTGGAGGACAACTGGGAGTCGCCCGCCCTGGGCGCCTGGGGCCTGGGCTGGGAAGTCTGGCTGGATGGGCAGGAGATCACCCAGTTTACCTACTTCCAGCAGGCAGGCAGCCTGCCCCTGGATCCGGTCAGCGTGGAGATCACCTACGGCCTGGACCGCATCGTCATGTACCTCCAGAACAAGACCGACGTCTGGTCCATCGATGTAGACGGCCGCCACACCTATGGCGAGCTCTACCGCACGCCTGAGATCGAGCACTGCGTCTACAACTTCGAGCTGGCCGACGTGGAGCGCCTTAAGACCCTCTTCGACATCTACCAGGCCGAGGCCCAGGCCTGTATCCAACGGGGGCTGGTCATCCCCGCCCACGACTATGTCCTGCGTCAGAGCCACACCTTCAACCTGCTGGATGCCCGGGGCGCCATTGGCGTCACGGAGCGGGCCAAGTTTTTCGCCGCCATGCGCAGCCAGGCCCGGGCCATCGCCGAGCTCTACGTCCAGCAGCGGGAACGGGAGGAGTTCCCCTGGCTGCGGGAGAATGGCCAGGCCAGCCGCCCCACCGTTCCTGCCGCCGCGCCCCAGGACGAAGCGCCCGCGCCCACGGCGCCAACCGACTTCGTGCTGGAGTTGGGCTCCGAAGAACTCCCCCCCCACGACGTGGTGGACGGCATTCAGCAGATCCAGGAGCGGCTGCCGGAACTCCTCCGGCGTTATCGCCTGGACTACGACGACCTCTACGTCACCGGCACCCCGCGGCGCCTGGTGGCCCGGGCGCGAGGCCTAGCACCACGGCAGCAGGACGAGCTCATCGAAAAACGGGGGCCCTCCGTAGACCGGGCCTTCGACGACGCCGGCCGGCCCACCCGGGCAGCCCAGGGCTTTGCCCGGGGCCAGGAGGTTGCCGTTGAGGACCTAGAAGTGCGGGACGGCTACGTCTACGCGGTGCGGCGGGTGGCTGGCCAGCCCACCCTGAGCGTCCTGCCTGAGCTCTGCCAGGAGCTGCTGGACAGCCTGCGCTGGTCCAAGGCCATGCGCTGGAACAGCAGTGGGGCCTCCTACCCCCGTCCCCTGCGCTGGATCTTGGCCCTCTACGGCCAGGCGGTGGTGCCCTTCACCTGGGCTGGCGTGGCTAGCGGCCGGGTCAGCCGGGCCCCCCGCTTTGTGGACGCCACGGCCGGGCTCCGGCCGGGTGAATTCGTGACCTTCTCCGTGGCCGACAGCGTGAGCTACTTCGACGCGGTGACCCAACAGGGCGTGGTGCTGGATCGAGAGGAACGGCGGCAGCGCATCGTCCACCTGGTCCAGGAGACGGCCGCCAGCGTGGGAGGCGTCACCCCGCACGACCCTGACCTGCTGGATGAGGTTACCGACCTGGTGGAGGCGCCTGTGGCCATCCTGGGTCACTTCGACGAGGCTTCCCTGGAGCTGCCAGAGCCTGTGCTCATCAGCGTGATGAAGAAACATCAGCGCTACTTCCCGGTAGTGCAGGCGTCGGACGCACCAGGCACCACCCACCTGCTCCCCTACTTCATCACCATTGCCAACAGCAGCCACCTGGCCCATCCGGATGTGGTGCGGGCCGGCAACGAGGGGGTGATCCGGGCCCGCTACGCGGACGCGGCCTACTTCTACCGCCAGGATACAGCCCAACCCCTGGAGCACTTCACCCCCCGGCTGGCCACCCTCACCTTTCACGAGCGGCTGGGCTCCATGCTGGACAAGGTGGGGCGGCTTAAGGCCCTGGCGCCCCAGATCGCCCGGCAGTTGGGGGCCGACGAAGATCAGGTGGAGACGGTGCGCCGGGCCGCCGCCCTCAGTAAGTCCGACCTGGTGACCGCCATGGTGGTGGAGATGACCAGCTTGCAGGGGATCATGGGCGAGATCTACGCCCTGCGCAGCGGCGAGCCGCCCGCAGTGGCCCAGGCCATCCGGGAGCACTACCTGCCCCGCTTCGCCGGGGATGAGAGCCCCACCTCCCTCCCTGGCCTGGCCCTGAGCCTGGCCGACAAGCTGGACAGCCTGGCCGGCCTCTTTGCCGTGGGCGCGGTGCCCACCGGCAGCGCGGATCCCTTCGGCCTGCGCCGGGCCGCCCTGGGCGTGGTTCACAACCTGCTGGCCGCCGGCCAGGACTTCAGCATTCGCCAGGCGCTGGAGGCCGCGGCCGCGCTCCAGCCGGTGACGGTCTCGCCGGAGACCCTGGCCGAGGTGGCCCAGTTCGTGGAGCGGCGCCTGCAGGGTATCCTCCTGGAGGAGGGCTATGCCCACGACGTGGTGGAGGCGGTTCTGGCCGTGCGGGGATACAATCCCACTGCGGCCCGGCGGGCCTGCGCGGCGCTCCAGGCGTTGGTGGAGCAGCCCTGGTGGGAGGAGACCTTCGTGGCCTACGCCCGCTGTGCCCGCATCACCCGCAACCTGACGGAGCAGCTCTCCCTGAACCCGGACGCCTACGTGGAGCCGGTGGAGCACGAACTGCATACCGCGTTCCTGGCAGCGGCCACAGCCCTGGCCGAGGCACCTGAGCCGGCCACCGTCCTGGGCGAGCAGCTGCGGGCCCTGCGGAACCCCATCAACGCCTACTTCGACCGGGTCCTGGTCAACGCCGAGGACGAGACCCTGCGCCGGGCCCGGCTGGCCCTGGTCCAACACATCGCCGCCCTGCCCCAGGCCGTGGCGGATCTGAGCAAGTTGCAGGGCTTCTAGGGCCCTGCCCGGATGCGTGATCTGCGTCCCCCACCGTAGGTCACGCATCCCTGCGTGACAGGCGTGCCTGGAGCGCCGACATCCTTCACCCGGCCAGAACACTGCTCCGAACCCAATCTTGGATTGACAGGCCGTGAGGTCGGCGCTAGACCTGCGGCATGGCTATCCAAGATCGCCGACGGCTTCATCCGCTTGCCCGGCTTGGACAACCACGCCATGGGCACCGTCCTGGAGGAGCTGATCCGGCGCTTTAACGAAGAAAATAATGAGGAGAATGAGGAGGCCGGTGAGCACTGGACGCCCCGGGGTGCTAGGTGTGCACAGCCCCCTGGACGATTGAGCTCCGCCCGGTATAAGATGAGGCTCATCTCCCAAATGTGTGTGCACCTGTTTGGTTCGCTGCGAAACCAGGGTGGGGAGCGCACATTTGTGGTAGATGAGCCTAAGATGACGGTCCCCGTATTGGATAATCAGTGGGGATGCAATGACGCCCTCTGCCCCCTGGCCACGATGTCGTTTCGCCACCGCGCGACTGCGCATCCCCGCTGCCAGGAAACGAGCGGGAAGTGTGAACTGGGATTGTTTTCGGCGATTGGGAGGCTGGGAGATTGGGCAACTACGACGCAGTGGTCGTCGGGGCAGGGCCAAATGGACTGGCCGCAGCCATCACCCTGGCCCGGGCAGGGCGTTCCGTGCTGGTCATCGAAGCCAGGGGGACCCTCGGCGGGGGCGCCCGCACCGGTGAACTGACCCTGCCCGGCTTTCGCCACGACATCTGTTCGGCCATCCACCCCCTGGGGCTGGGCTCGCCCTTCATGCGCACCCTCCCCTGGAAAGCGCTGGGCGTGGAATGGATTCAGCCGGACATTCCCCTGGCCCATCCCCTGGACAACGGCGCGGCCGTACTGCACCGTTCGCCCGGGGAGACGGCCGCTTCCCTCGGCCCGGACGGCCCCGCCTGGCGGCGGCTCTTCGAGCCGCTGGCCGCCTACTGGGACCGGTTGGGGCCGATCCTCCTGGGGCCCCACCCCCTTTCGCCCCGGGTGGACCTGCTGGCCCGCTTCGGCCTGCCGGCCATGCTGCCCGCCAGCCTGCTCCCCCGCCTTGCCTTCCGGGAGGAGCGGGCCCGGGCCCTCTTCGCGGGGCTGGCCGCCCATTCCTTCCTGGACTTCAACCAGCCCTTTTCCAGCACCTTCGGGTTGACCCTGGGGCTGCTGGGCCACGCGGTGGGCTGGCCCATCCCCCGGGGCGGCTCCCAGACCATCGTGGACGGCATGGCCCGCTATCTGCAGCGGCTGGGGGGGGACATGGTCTGCGGCTGGGAGGTGCAGTCCCTGGATGAATTGCCGCAGAGCCGGATCCAGTTGCTGGACGTGACGCCCCGGCAGTTCCTGAAGCTGGCTGGGGAGAAACTGCCGCCCGGCTACCGGCGCCAGTTGGAGAAGTACCGCTACGGGCCGGGGGTCTTCAAGATCGACTATGCGCTGAGTGACCCTGTGCCCTGGACAGCGCCCGAATGCCGCCGGGCCGGGACGGTCCACGTGGGTGGGACGCTGGCAGAGATCGCAGCGGCCGAGGGGGACGTCAACCGGGGGAAGCTGAGTGAGCGGCCTTTCGTGTTGGTGGCCCAGCAGAGCCTCTTCGACCCGAGCCGGGCGCCTGGGGGCCAGCACACCCTGTGGGCCTACTGCCACGTTCCCCACGGCTCCACCGCAGACTGCACCGAGGCCATCGAGGCCCAGATCGAGCGCTTCGCCCCCGGCTTTCGGGACGTGATCCTGGCCCGGGCCGTGCACAACAGCGCGGACTACGAGCGCTACAACCCCAACTACGTGGGCGGCGACATCAATGGCGGCGTCCAGGACATTCGCCAACTGTGGACCCGGCCTGTGTTGCGCTGGCCGCCCTATGCAACGCCCCTCCCCGGCGTCTTCCTCTGCTCCTCCTCCACGCCCCCCGGCGGCGGCGTACACGGCATGTGCGGCTTCCACGCGGCCCGAGCGGCACTCAGTTGGGAGGTTCAACGTTCATCATGAGGTTGCCTGGCGAGGCCGGAGATTGGCAGAAGGCGCCATTGAGGCTTGGAGACCGGTTCAGACCTACGGCGCCGGCATCGCCTCCAACTGCTGCATCAGCAGGCCCACTGGTCCATGATCTTCCAGTGTTCCACCGACTGGCCGTTTTCGAAGCGGCTCATGGCGATACCGGTCATGTGGACCTGTCTGGCCGTGGCCGGGATGCCCATCAGTTCGCCCTGATGGATCCCATGGGCTGGACCTGCGCAGCACCGTGCGGTTGCCCGCGGCCAAACGATACCCACGCCATCGGGGTGCACGTAAGAGTTGTCATCAGGCGGCAGAGCGGTGATAAGAGCGTTTTGGGGGAGGGATGAGAGCAGCCGTTTCCTGCCA